>Ga0209417_1005424_pt1 | contig 14057 bp, 12 predicted proteins | sample RifGroF2_FD_184002 | JGI IMG/M metagenome (GOLD analysis project Ga0209417, IMG submission 184002) | Groundwater microbial communities from Rifle, Colorado, USA - Groundwater F2 (SPAdes) (version 2) | ecosystem: Environmental > Aquatic > Deep subsurface > Groundwater | place: Rifle, Colorado... | reverse complement strand
CAGGATGGACTCGGATGATATCTGCCACAGGCGGAGATTCCAGAGAACTCTTGAGGAGTTCGAGAAGGACGATGAACTTATGATAGTCGGTACCGAATGTATCGAGATCGATGACGAAGGCATGGAAATATTCTATAAAAAAATGCCTTTCCAGGCAGAGATAAAAAGATGGGCGATTTCAAGAAATCCGTTCATACATCCTTCCGTGGCAATAAGAAGAAAATTCTTTGATATCGTCGGATACTATAACGAAGGTTTTAAAAAGAGCCAGGATTACGAGCTTTGGTCAAGGGCTATTACAAAAAATGTAAAAATGAATAACATCCATGAACCGCTTATTTGGTTCAGGGTCTCCAACAAATTCTGGAAGAACAGGACTCTTAAAAGCAATGTAAGGAACGAATTAAAAGTCTCATTCTATCTGATAAAACATCTGAACGGTTATGTTTTTATCCCTAAGATCCTGCTAAAAGCTCTTTTAAGATTTATGCCCGTATGGGTAAATAAAGTTATGTATAAATACGGCCGGTGATCAGCTACCCAGCTTAGACCTTCTCGGTTTGAACTTCAATTCTACTTCTTTTCCCGTTTCAGCCGATTCATATATCGCATTGATAAGCTCTAACGATTTTCTTCCCTCAAGCCCGTCAACCAGCGCCTGTTTATTGTTCCTGATGCAGTCTATTACATGCTCAATATATCTGATATGCCCGAAACCGTAAACATTGGGCGGATTCTCTGCGTATTCTTTTAAAACTTTGTCCCTGTCCTCTTTTGACTGACCCGCAAAATTCCAGGTTTCCATCTTGTTCACCGCAAAACCGCCTATGACTACAGAGCCTTTCTCTCCAAGTATGCTGAGAGACCCTTCCAGATCGACCGGTCTTGTTGCTGTTGTAGCCTCAACTATACCCATTGCGCCGTTCTCGAATTTTATAATTGCCGCAGCAGTGTCGTCAACCTCCACATCCGCAAGATATGTTTCGGTTTTCGCCATGACCGACACGGGCGTCCCCAGCATCCATTCGAGAAGGTCTATGTGATGCGACGCCTGATTTGCCAGAACTCCGCCGTCAAGCTTCCAGGTTCCTCTCCACTCGTCTTGGTCATAATACTTCTGATCCCTCGCCCACCTGACACGCACTGACCCCATGAATATTCTTCCGAAGTCTCCGTTCTCTACAGCTGTTCTCAGCTTCATTACGGGGAGGTTGTATCTGTTCTGTTTTACGACGAACAGCCTTACGGAATTCAGATCGCAGGTCTTAATCATAGTATCGGCATCCGATAATTTTAGAGCCATCGGCTTTTCGACTATAATGTGCTTTCTATACTTTTTTACTATGTCTATTGTGTGTTCGGGATGAAGCCCTGAAGGTGTGAGAATATTGACTATATCAACTTCCTCGTTCTTCAGCATTTCGTCATAAGACAGATAATATTTGTTCAATCCTGCCTTCTCGCTGCATGATCTTGCCCTTTCTTCAATTACATCGCATACGGCTGTAAGTTCCGCATCCGGTATGTTCTTTATGGCGTCAATATGCTTTGACGATATTCTGCCGCATCCTACCAGCGCAAATCTGAATTTTTTCATTTTTCATTCCTTAAAAAAATATGCTCTAAGATAACGATATTCAGAATAAAAATAAAGCAAATAATATTTCTTGAATATCCCGATTTATTTAATTAGATTACTATCCGCGGAGTAAAAATTATGAACGGAGGTTTCCATGCTGTACCTCGTGTATGCTACTCTTACTGCCTGGCTGATAATGATAATTGTAAATAACAGATCCCATAAAAAATATATTGTTGAACACAAAGATAAATTTATAAAGATCCTTGATGACAATTACCGCAAAAAAGGTAAGATCAAAGTCGATGACAAACTGCTGTTCTCTTTTACTCCTGAAAATATCGAAAAGAGAGAGTTTACAAGATATCTGAATATGGGGAGGATCAAATACATTTTTATGGACACGGCGCAGATCATGTTCTCATTTATTTTTCTTTTCGCACTTGCTTACAGTTTGGAATATCTTCCCTACGCTCAAACTGAAAGTAATTTTATAGATCTGAGCAATGTATGGAGACTGCTTCTGGCCGGTTACCTTATATGCGTGGTCGATGTTTATTCAAAAACTATCAAATATGACCAGATAATAAAATGCTGGAAGGCGAAACATCCCGATACCGTTTAGCGGTTATTTCTTGAGTATTCATATAGAAAAATTGAAACTGCATTAGACACATTCAGCGAGTTCTTCATGCCTCTCATTTCAATTGAAACAATTTTATCGCATAATTTCAGGGTTTTTTCAGTCATCCCTATCTCTTCATTACCGAATACGACCGCAGACTTTTCAGGCATTCTCAGGTTTCTCAGGTCGGTGCTTCCCGTTCCTGTCTCTGCTCCATAAATTATGTAGCCGCCGTTCTTCAGCTCATTCACAGATTTGGTGATGTCTTTTGTCCGTGTGATCTTAACATTATTTTCAGTGCCTTTTGCGGTTTTGAGGGTTTTTGAGTTTTCTGTGCCCGGTGTTATACCTGATAGTATAAGTTCTTTTGCGCCGAAACACTCGCACGATCTGATAATGGATCCCGCATTAAATGCAGACCGCAGATTTTCAAGAATTATAACAAGACCTGTCTTCGGCATATTTTTTTCGCAGGAATCGCCGGACGAAATTATAAATCTGCTTTCAGGTTCGGGATATCCGAAATCATCTTTTATTCTGTGATATAAAAAATGAATTTTTTCAAACATTTTCCGGCTATCAGGTTCGTCTATTATTTCATCAAGTTCTTTTATGTATTCTGCGTCAGTTTCTGCTTCCAGATACCACCTGAATGCTTTTATATTTTCAAGATCAGCCGATCCCGAACTCAAATAACTGTCTCTGAGACTTTTAAGTTCTTCGGCTATTTTAAAATATTTAGTAATTTTTCTCAGTCGTGAAAATTTTGAAGGGGTTATCATTCTGTCAATGCCCCGCTTATCTATTCATCATCCTTTTCATTAACTTCACCGCCTTCATCGCCCACATAATAACCTATCTTATCTATAGGATTGGTTATTGAAGTGGCAATATTCATCAGATGGGAACTTATCCTTTTCAGGTATCTTAAAAATAATGCATATGACGCATAATTTACGGTTGCGGATGGTTCTTTGGTAGCTACAGTATTAATATCATCGTTTATTTTACTTTTTATTTCATAATGACGGTCGATAATTTTCTTTGCAAGTTCGGCATCGCCGTTCTTGAACGCATGAAGTGAATCCTGGAATACTTCTCTGATCATTTCGGAATAACTGAGAAGTTTTTTGTTCCATTCCTCATCTTTGAGCATATGCTTTATTTCTGCGACTTCGCAAATATTTTTTGTATAGTCTCCGATCCTTTCAAAATTGTTTATTATCGTCGTAAGAATAAACGCCGTATAGAGCTCCTGTTCCTCCTTGTCATTCACAGCAAGATGCTCGAACACTTTCTTTCTGATGGATTTTTCAAAATGATTCAGTAAATAATCCTTTTTTCTCACCTGCTCAATCTCATCAGGCGTAACTGTCCTTTTCAGATCATCAAAAGTGATCTTTAATACATAATTATACTGTCTGTTGGCTATCTCAGCCATTTCATAGGTGTCATTCAGCGCCTGCGTCAGAAGATCCTGGCGTGATAGCATTTTAAAGAATTGATTTAGTATCATTTTCTACTCCGCTGTTTTTAAAGTTTATTTATAAAAATATTATCAGGATCGGAATTATAAAGAACAGCACGACCGTAAACCCGACCGCCCACATTCTGTTCTGATAACATTTATTCGAGAACCACTTTGCCGCCGCAATCGGAATAAACCTGAGAGGAATAAACAGTATAGCTCCGAAAGTATTGAATATGGTATGCACTAATGCTATTGTTATCGCGTTGGTATTCCCGGACACCAGCGCTGCAAGGATACCTGTAATAGTTGTTCCGATATTCGCACCGACTGCGTACGGAAATATTTGTTCTAGTGTAAAGATTCCGGCACCGACCAGAGGTACTATAAGAGATATTGTAACAGATGATGATTGAACTAGCAGTGTGAACATTAGCCCGAAAAGAAATGCTGTTATAGTGTGGTTGAAAATGAACTTATGTATTATTTTCTCAAATTTACCGATCAGTATTTTTTTCATTATCGCTGAAATATATATCAGAGAAGTGAATAGCAGAGCGAGGCTTATTATTATCATTACTGTAAGCAGCCAGCCGTTATAGTGACATTTTCCGTCAGTTACACATCCGAAAAGACCTGCGACAGAAAGTTCAATCCACTGCGATGCTGATTTTACCAGAGCATCAAGAGGAGAATCGAATGTCATAGACGAAGTTCCGACCAGTACATCTGTCAGATATTTCGCGCTTTTACTGAGAATACCGGTGTAAAGCTCTAGCGGTAAAAAGATAATCACGCTGAAAAGGTTGAAAAAGTCATGAACGATCGCTGCGGAAAAAGACCTTTTGAACTCAAGCTTGTTCCTTACCTGCCCGAAAGCTACGATTATGCCCGTAACTGAAGTGCCGATATTTGCTCCGAGGACCATAGGTATTGCGTTCATGTATGCCATAGAACCGGAAGCGACGAATGCGACTATTATCGATGTGGTTGAAGATGAAGATTGAATTATCGCAGTTGCAAGAATCCCGATAAAAAGCGAAACGAACGGATCGTCTGTGGCGTTCGCAATAAGGTTCTGCGCCTGCTCGGAAAAAAAGTGCTTAAATACCTCTCCCAAAAGTTTTATACTTAGTAAAAAGACCCAGAGAAATATCAGCAAAGCGATAATTCTTGTTAATGTTTCATGTTTATTCTTTTTTATCCTAATACCGTCGTTCATAAATCTTTCCGCATTCATTTTATCAGCCGTGGAAATCTAAATAATCAAAATGTTAAATGCAATTACAAAATCAGTAATTAATCATTATAAAAATTTGATTGACTAAGCATAGTGATTTCGATTATATTAACGGACGCTTTTTATTAAGGTAAAAAGTGAACAAATGCAGTATAAAAAAGTTTACAGACCTGAAGAAATAAAACCGGATAGAACAAAATGGAAATAAAACATATCAGGATCGCAATATTCACAGCAGTTATTGCTTTTATGATCTCCTGCTCTCAAAAATACGACAGCAGCGGCATTTTTGATCCTCAGGACCCGAATTTTTATGCAGATACTTCTTCGGTAATTTTAAACAACGATACTGTATTGTACGCAAAAAAAAGCATAAATGACGGTTATATTTATATCGGAAGGGATATTGTCGCGGGGGACACTACTGCCTGGGCTGAATCGGTTTTCAAAGTCAACCTGCCTCTGGCTACCGACAGTCTCGATTCTGCATTTATCGTTTATAAAATCAACTCTTGCGACCCGCTTATAATAGGCAAAAGAATAGATGTTTTTAAAACTGAAGCGGTATGGGCGGATTCTACGGCTGAACAGACTGATTTCGATCTCCCTTCGGTACCGTTCACTTCATGCGATATAACATTAGTTGACTCCTCGTTATATAGGATCAGAATACCCATAGACAGCCTTTCACTGACCCAGTGGGCCGCTGACGATACAATAAGCACCCAAACTGAAAGCTTTTATTTAAAGGATGCTGCGGGAAATAATATCTCTCCGGTAATGAAAATGTACTCTTCAAAGTGGGCATATACTTCGCTAAGACCGAAAATATATTCGTATTATTCTTATCCGGATACTCTGACCGCAACAGACGGCGGCGACTCCGTTATAACTGTTTCCGAAGTTGACAGTGCTTACATTTCGGATGACATTTCTCTAGTTGAAAAAAAGCACTCTTTTCTTGATCTTGTCCAGGATGAAATAAAACTCGGCGGAATTTCGGGCGAAAGCTATGCCTGTAGAATTGACTTGAGCGGTATCGACACTTCAGCCGTTGTAATTACGGGAAGGATCGATCTTACTGCTGTCACCGATGAAATTGATGCGGTTTACGGATCGATCTCGAATAATGTATCTACAAGCAAAGAGGTCTCGGTATATATCATGACCGATTCGCTTTGGTACTCGGATGAAGAAATATATAACTACGACAAGCTTAACCCATGGGATTATAAAATCAACCTGAGCGATTCAGCCAATTATCTGGTTATGGATGCAGTCATACAGAACTGGATCAAGAATCCTGATAATAATTTCGGCTTCCTCATTACGACCAAAAACTGGGGTTCGCCTTTCGGATTCAGTGTATTTAAAAAGCCAAAAATCAATGTTTCATATATCATCGTCGGGGAATAAAAAATGGAATTAAAAAAAATGATAAAAAATACTCTGATGCTAACTTTAATTTCCATATCGTGCCTGTTTTCCGATACTTCATCTTTTTCCTCCCTGTCGCTCGGCGATATTGAACCTACTCTCAATAATTCAACCGGATTTGCTTTCGCGGATTCACTGATCCTGAAAAATCATAACTTCGCATCGTGGGCTTATCTGTCGAACACAAGTTTTTCGTTGTCGGCATCCTATTATGCCCATAGTACAGAAAACGCTGAAGGTGTCAAATCTGAATATGACAGATTTACTTTTGAAGATATAAGTTTTGCTCTGCCTTTCGGCAACAGGCATTTTTTCGGATTTTCTTATTATCCCGTTTCAGTAACCGACATTACCAGCGTTTCAGAAAGTGAAGTCACTGTACCTGAAAGCTTTGAAAATACAAGCGTAATGACGCTTGAAAACAAAAAGGGCAGTATTTCAAATATATCTTTAGTTTACGGGAAAGGCTTTAATTCATTCTCCGCCGCCTTACATGCGTCTTTCAAACTGGGCAACTATGATGATGTGAGAAAATATAAATACACGACCTATGTATGGAACTCTGTTGATTCCGTCTGGATAACAGATTGGGAAAAGTACTTTGAGAGCAGCGAAAAAACTCAACTGTTCCACTTCGCCGCCGGAGGCGGATTTTTATACAGTTCGCCCCTTGGTCTAAGGATAGGCGGACAATTCTCCGTTCCGCTGTACTCATATGTGAACAAAATTACCGGTTTTGAAAGGACAACATCTTACGGAACTCTGGTGGAGGAATTTTCACTGAACGAATATGAAGTGAACAATCCGGAATGGCCGGCCGAGTTCGGTATCGGTTTTGCCTACAATTATTCAAAATTTGTTTTCTCATATGATTATTCGGCCAAGCAGTTTTCGGGACTTGATCTGGGAATTGACAAAATAGCCCTCTCGAATTATTCAAGAAATATTTTCGGAGTCAGCTATGATCCCCGCCACAGAAAATATGACCCTTACTACAAAAGAATGGTATATTCGGCTTATTTCACTGCCGAAAAACGGCCTTATGAGTATGGCGGTGAAGCTATTTACGACTACTCGGGAACTTTCGGTGTTAACTTCCCTTTCAACCGCGATAAAACTAATATAGAAATAAAATTCAGCTTAACACAGTCAGGATCAGCTGAGGATAACGGGCTTGAAGACAAGATATTTAAACTTCAGTTCAATCTGATCTCATCTGACAGCTGGAGACTTAAGAAAGAAAAATATGATGACTAAAGATAACTGGAGGAACGAATGAAAAAACTGACCGTAATTGTATTTGCGCTATGCGCAGTTTTCTCAGTGATAAGCTGCGGCTCTCAGACTCAGACAGTAAAAGCAGACAATACAGCAGTGACTGAAAATAATTCCGGCGAAAATGTAAAAGACATCTCTTTTGCCGAGGCAGAAATGCCTGCCGAAGAACCTGCCGCGCCTGAAGTCAAAAAGGAAAAAATACCGCTTACTGATTCTCAGAAGAACGATATTAACAAATTCTCAAGCTTTTCACAGACAAAAAAGCAGCAGAAAAAATTCAGAGATATGGTTGAATATATAAATCAGATAATCGCTATTGATCCCGACTTTGATCACGCTAAAAATATTCTTCTTTTCTGGCGGGGCCAGGGATATGAAGAACTGGGGCTCAAAGACTCTGCTAAAGTTGACTATGAAAGATTCTCGCAGTTAAAACCTGATCATCCCCAGGTACTGATCCAGCTTGATTACATCTATGTTACAGAAGGAAAAATAGATAAGGCGATAGAAATTGCAGAAAGAATGATAGAACTGGACAGAGCTGATACGACCAAAGAACGCGATTTCACTCTTTTGAAAAAAGCCGGAAAATATCACTATCAGCTGGCTGAGAACTTGAAAACTGAAAATCCCGAAGATCCCGAGATCGAAGAAAATGCGGTTGCGGCTATAGAGTACTTTGAGGAATATATAGAATCGAATCCCGAAGACGAGGAAATAAACAACCTGCTTACATTCCTGATCTCCAAATTCCTCGACCAGCAGGCTCTAAAAGTAAAACTGGAAAACAATCTCAGATCCAATCCCAATGATTCCAGAACGATCGAACGGCTCGCTTCAATATATTACGATGAGGGTAACACTAACAAAGCGTCGGAAATGCTCGAAAAAGTTCTTGAATCAAATCCGAACGACCTTAAAGCGGTCAAGAAGCTGATAAAGATAAACAAGAACAACATCGAAAGATCCATATTCTACAATCAGAAGGCGATAAAACTTGATCCGGCCAACGAGCTTTACAACATCAATCTGGCAAAGCTTTATACCGAGAAAAAAAGATTCTCAGACGCAAGAACTGAATGTACAAGAGCGCTTGCCAAAAATTCAAGAAATATCAACATTTATAAAACATGGGCCGCGATCTACAGCGAATCAATAGGAGCCTGCGAAACAGGTATCGATTATCAGGATAAACTTGTTTTTGTAATAGCTTACGGACTTTATGAAAAATCCGGCGATACAAGAAGGACTCACGCTATGAAAGAAAGCGGTCAGGTTCCTTCAAAATCAGATTACTTCACCAACAACAAAATAAGACTTCCTTCAAGAGAATGTTACAAATGGATAAATTGCGAATGGGAAGAAGTGAAATATATAGAAACATACCTGAAATCTTTATAGGCGCAGACAATTATGGACAAAATCATCCATATCGGTTCCGATCACGGCGGATTTGACCTTAAAGGCAAACTTTCAGCGGCCTTAACCGTTAAGGGCTACACCGTAAATGATCTCGGAACCTTTTCTGAAGACTCCGTAGATTATCCTGTGTTCGGAAAAAAAGTAGCCGAAGCCGTTCTCAAAGACGGAAGTTTCGGTATCATCATTTGCGGCACCGGAATAGGCATATCGATCGCTGCGAACAGATTTAAGGGTATAAGAGCTGCGCTGTGCCATTGTTCAGAGTATGCTAAACTGGCACGCGAGCACAATGATGCGAATATTCTTGCCATGGGCGGAAGATTTATGGACTTTAAAACCGCTGAAGAGATCACGGATGTTTTTTTAAAAACTGAATTTTTGGGTGGCAGGCATAAAAGAAGAGTGGACTTACTGGATAATATTTAAACCCGTTAGGAGAGTAAAAATGAGTATTCTAAAAGACTTCGATCCTGAAATTTATCAGACGATAGAGAATGAAAAAAGAAGACAGTGCGATAAGATCGAACTCATCGCTTCGGAAAATTTCGTTTCTAAAGCAGTTCTGGAAGCTCTCGGTTCGGTCATGACGAATAAATATGCCGAAGGATATCCCGGTAAAAGATATTACGGCGGCTGTGCAAATGTTGACGAAGCGGAAACTATTGCCATAGAAAGGGCAAAGAAACTCTTTAACTGCAGATGGGCCAATGTTCAGCCCCACAGCGGTTCGCAGGCAAACATGGCTGTGTATATGGCGCTCGCAGAACCCGGTGATACCATTATGGGAATGAACCTTTCCATGGGAGGGCATCTTACACACGGTTCACCTGTAAATTTCACGGGAAGATTATATAATATCGTTCCTTACGGTGTGACTGAGAACGGGTTTATTGACTATGACGAACTTGAAAGGCTGGCATTAGAGTGCAAACCGAAGATAATAATAGCAGGTGCCTCCGCCTATCCCAGATTCATTGATTTCAAAAAATTCAGAGAGATTGCCGATAAAGTAGGGGCATGGTTCGTTACTGACATGGCTCATATAGCCGGACTGGTAGCTGCAGGTCTGCATCCTTCGCCTATTCCCTACTCTCATGTTGTCACCACTACTACGCACAAGACACTGAGGGGACCGAGAGGCGGAATGATACTTTCCGACTTTGAAGGCGGTGAAATAATGCTCAAGAATATGACCGCGCCGAAAACTCTTACAGAAGCGCTTGACTTTGTAATTTTCCCCGGCATCCAGGGCGGTCCTTTGGAGCATGTAATAGCTTCAAAAGCTGTAGCTTTTAAAGAAGCTCTCCAGCCTGATTTCATAACTTATCAGCAGAAAGTGCTCGATAATGCTCAGTCCCTTGCAAAAGAACTTATGGCTCAGGGATTTAAAGTCGTTTCCGGAGGTACGGATAATCACATAGTGCTTCTTGATCTGAGCGACAAGGAAGCTTCCGGAAAAGGACTTGAAGGCGCTTTGGAGAAAGCAGGTATCACAACGAACAAGAACATGGTTCCTTACGATAAAAGAAAGCCGATGATCACCAGCGGTGTAAGGCTCGGAACACCCGCGGCTACAACGAAAGGTTTCACAACTGAAGATATGAAGACTATCGCAAAAATGATCGCAAGAGTGGCAAACGATTACAAGAACGAAGCGCTTCTTGAAGAAATAAAAAAGGAAGTTATCGCATTAAGCACAAAATATCCTCTTTACGATTAAGATAAAGTAAAATTTAGAATTATTACTAAGGCTAACGAAATGAACAGAATAACACAGCATCCTGTACTTGAAACAAAATCAGGTAAGGAAGTAGTTTTTCATTTTGACGGACGGGAAATGAAAGGTTTTGAAAACGAACCTGTGAGTTCCGCGCTTTTTGCGAACGGGATCAAAAAATTCTCGATCCACAAAAAGGACGATTCTCCGCAGGGCATCTTCTGCGCCAACGGTCAGTGTTCCCAGTGTACTGTAATAATAGACGGAATGCCTCTCAAATCATGCGTAACACCTTTGAAGAACGGAATGGATGTGAGAACCCTGAATCATGTACCTGAACTTCCGCACGACGACAAGGCTGATTTTAAACAGAAGATAGAAGAGATAATAACCGATGTGCTTATAATCGGAGGAGGTCCTTCAGGTTTAACCTCGGCTATAGAACTGGCCAGGCTCGGATTCAATATTGTGATCGTTGAAGATAAAGACAAACTTGGCGGAAAGCTTCTTCTGCAGACCCACAAATTTTTCGGCTCACAGGAAGACAGTTATGCGGGAACCAGAGGATTCGAGATCGCCGCGTTTTTGGAAAAACAGATCCTTGAGAACAACAATATCACCGTACTGTACGAAACAAGCGTAGTGGGTATTTATAAAGATAAAAAAGCCGGCGTTTATAAAAACAACGGAAAATATTCGCTGATAGATTTTCAGGGCATTATCGTTTCGGGAGGCGCGCGAGAGAGAAGTCTGGTATTTCCCGGGAACGATCTTCCCGGAGTTTACGGTGCAGGTGCATTCCAGACGCTTGTCAACCGCGATCTGATCAGATCGTCTGAGAAAGTATTTATTGTCGGAAGCGGAAATGTCGGTCTGATAGCAGCTTATCATGCTCTGCAGGCAGGTATTGGAGTTGTAGGTATAGTTGATATAATGGATAAAGTATCCGGATATAAAGTTCATGCCGATAAGATAAAGAGAATGGGCGTACCTGTTCACCTAAAAACTACTGTCCTTGCGGCATTCGGCCATGAAAAGGTCGAGAAAGTCACAGTAGCCGAAGTTGATAAAGACTGGAATCCTATTCTCAGCACGGCAAGAACCTATGAAACGGACACACTTCTTATTGCTGCCGGACTTACGCCTGTCGATGAATTTTATAATCTGGCTGACAGATACGGTTTTAAGGTCATCAAGACAGGTGACGCGGATGAGATCGCAGAAGCGAGCTCGGCAATGTTCGGAGGCAGGATCGCGGGTCTTAAAATGGCTAAGCTTCTCGGCAAAGATATAGAAATAGACCCGTCGTTTTATGAAAAAGCCGAAGTCTTAAAATCAAAACCCGGGCAGGTAAGCGAGCCGAAACCGGTCGTAATAAAAGAAAATTTCACCCCTGTGTTTCAGTGTTTTCAGGAGATCCCTTGCAATCCCTGCACTACAGTATGCCCCAAAGGCTGTATTTCACTCGTAGGGGATATGAAGAACATTATGGATATACCCGATTATACCTTAGATCAGTGTACAGGCTGCGGACTCTGCGTGGCGATCTGTCCGGGACTGGCAGTTTCGCTTGTAAGAAAGCTCGAAACCGAGACAGCTGAAGTAATTCTTCCGCACGAATACATTCTTAATTTCGCGCCCGGTGATAAGATAGATGTCACAGACGTAGACGGTAATCTTCTTGAAAAAGCTGAAGTTGTCAGCATAAGATTAAATAAAAAATTCAAGACGCACCTTGTAACCGCTAAAATGTCTTTGAAGAACGCTCATAAAGCTATAGGCATCAGGGTTCAGGATAAGGCTATAACCGAACCTTATCATGAAACAATATTAACATTTCTGCCTGAAAATGCTATTGTGTGCAGATGCGAGAGAGTTACGGTAAAAGAGATAATCGGCTTTATAAAAGAATTCAAAGTAAATGATGTGAATCAGCTAAAGCAGATCAGAGTCGGAATGGGCGCCTGCGGTTCTAAAACATGCTCAGTGCTGCTGCCGAGAATATTCAAACAGGCCGGAGTTGACTATTGCAATGTTTCGCCAGGAACGGTAAGACCTTTAACTGTGGAAGTACCTATGAATTCTTTAATTGAAAAACAGGGAAATTAAAAATGAAACACTTTGATACGATCATTATAGGTGCGGGGAGCGTAGGTCTTCCTCTCAGTTATTATCTGTCGGTAAAAGGTCAGGATGTAGCTGTAATTGAAAAGGAACATTCATACGGCAGAGGCCAGAATAGAGCAGCGATAGGCGGAATAAGGGCCACTCACTCAGACCCCGCAAAGATAAAGATCTGCCAGATGAGCATAGAGATATTAAAAGATCTGGAAGAGAATCACGGGATAGATATTGATTTCGTAGAAGGCGGCTACCTTTATCCTATCTACGAAGAAGATAAGGAAAAAAATCTTAAGGAACTGCTTGTAAAACAGAAAAGCTACGGTTTGAATATCGACTGGGTCAGCCCTGATAAAATAAAAGAACTTGTGCCCGGTATTAAAACCGAAGGACTACTCGGAGGTACATTTTCGCCTAAAGACGGATCCGCGTCTCCTTTAAAAACTGCCGGAGCTTACTACAAGATATCATCTAAAGCAGGATCGACTTTCTATTTTGACGAGGAGGTTGTTTCTTTTGAAAAAGAAGACGGTAAAATTAAATCAGTTAAGACGAATAAACGAGAGATTTCAGCCGACACATTTATTCTTGCATCGGGCGCAGAAGCAAAAGAACTGGGAGCGATGTGCGGGCTCGATCTTCCCGTAAATCCGGACTGCCATGAAGGCGGCGTTACCGAACCTGTCAAATACTTTTTCAGACCTATGGTCGTTGACCTTAGAAGCGATTTGCAGAGCGCGAACTTCTATTACTATCAGAATGAGGGTGGTCAGATAATATTCTGCGTCACCCCGAAACCTCAGATCTTCGGGAAAGATACGGACAGTACTTCCGAATTTCTTCCGCTTATTTCAAGAAGAATAATCGAGCTTCATCCAAGGCTTAAGAACATTAGGGTTCGAAGAACATGGAGAGGTTTGTATCCGATGACGCCGGACGGATTCCCGATCGTAGGAAGAACTAAAGAATTATCAAATCTTTTCCTTGCGGTCGGAATGTGCGGACAGGGTTTTATGCTGGGACCCGGACTCGGGAAGATCATTTCCGAGATACTTGTAAGCAAAACTGACAAATACAATTTCATCTTAGATCAGCTCAGCCTGTATAGGCAGTTCGCGGGCAACGAGATGCTTAAATAAGAAAGGGGCTTTGTGCCCCCTTTTTTATGTT
>Ga0209417_1005423_pt1 | contig 14057 bp, 12 predicted proteins | sample RifGroF2_FD_184002 | JGI IMG/M metagenome (GOLD analysis project Ga0209417, IMG submission 184002) | Groundwater microbial communities from Rifle, Colorado, USA - Groundwater F2 (SPAdes) (version 2) | ecosystem: Environmental > Aquatic > Deep subsurface > Groundwater | place: Rifle, Colorado... | reverse complement strand
CGAACAGGGCAATAACTGCATCGTTTGATAACGAACCTCCATCATACATGGTAGTTCCAGCCAAATCGATTTTAGGCGTATGACTATCGAGGAAGGATTTCAGTTTGATAAATTCATTTTTCATCCAGGTAGAGGCGTCAGTTCCTGATAAAAAAACTTTTGATTTTTCTGAAAAATCTTTTGGTAACAATTTAACTCCCCACGACTCATATGGCGTGGAGATTTTTTTACCGATGATGCCTGTATTGACGGCTCTTACTTCTCCATTAATAGGGGAAAGGAATTTCACTTTTCTTTTGTCATATACACCTTCAAACAAAACTTCGCCGCGTTTCAGATGTTGCCCTTGTTCGGCGCATCTTGTGATTGAAAGCGTCCCTAATGCTTTACTTCCCAGAGCATCAACTCCAATATTGAGCAGCCCTTCTGTAGTTTTCTGAATCCACGTGTGTCCCTTTGATAAAAAGATATTTGACGGAACAATAAAACTATTTCGATCAAAGATTGAAAGTTCAACTTGTTGGTAAGCCGGTTCAAATGCCGGATGAAATTTCCCCTGAACTTTTAACACAATTAGATCAATTGCAATGAAACATAAGAATGCTGTCAGAACAAAAATTGCGACCATTTCAGTAACCTTATAAAGTGAATCAATTTGATGAATTGTTTTATTTCTGTGAATTTGAATCTTTGGTGTGACTATTGTCCGCGACCATTTTGTCGGTTTTCCTCCATCATACATCATTTCACCCGCAAGATTAATAGTTGGATCAAATCTCGAAGTAAATGGTTTTGCAACTTTATTTTTCTTAGTTGATTGAGATGCTAACGGGTCGATAACAAGTCGTACAAGTAAATCAACTCCTACAAAAACTAAAATGAGTATTAATAAAAACGTAATCATGATCGTCTCCTTGTGACGTTAAATTTATTTTTTCCGCTAATAAAGGGGCAATTAACATACCAGTCGAACAAGATTTTCGGTTGGTTTTATATCTTATTGAATAACAAAGAGTTATAGGAATTGTGTGGAATTGTTGTACAATGCCGAAAGGAAAAAGTGTAAGTATTCTCATCAACACGGTGTTGAGAATGTCATCAGAAAAAATTTGTTGGTGTTGAATACTACAGACAATGAATCAATTGATAATTGCAAAATTGATCTGATCGGCATCAATTCATATTCACCAACATTATCAAGTAAATAAGAATTGCAAGATGCCATTTATTCTCTTTCCTTAAAAAATGATGAACCATTTTCCACTATTGGGAATTTCATGCATTCAACTGAAAAACTGGTAAGATTTAAAGACCGTAACTCCTTATGAAATTGCGTTTTTTCAACATTTCTAACCAAAGCAATTTGGTTGAACGCATGGCATAATATTGTATTTAAAATAGCAATTGATGTTAAATCTCTTTGAAAAAATTATTTACTACTTGAAAGGGAAAAAAAATGCCAGGCAAAAGTCGCCGTGATTTCCTTAAAACAACTGCGGTAATTGGAGCTGGAGTCGCGGGACTCTCAAGCTCTACTGCAAAAGCCGCTCCTAAAAATATTTTGTCTGATGACAGAATGGGAGTTTTGGTCGATACAACCGTATGTGTCGGCTGCAGAAATTGTGAATGGGCTTGCAAGGACGCTCATGAATTACCTGCAGGTGATATTCATTCATATGAGGACAAAAGTGTTTTCGATCAGCGGAGAAGACCCGGAACGACAGCGCTAACCGTTGTTAATGAATATCCGTCCGGACAAAATTCGAATCTGCCAATAGATGTAAAAGTGCAATGCATGCATTGTGACCATCCCGCGTGTGTTTCTGCGTGTATAGTAGGAGCTTTCTCCAAAGAAGAAAACGGCTCTGTTATTTGGGATACTGACAAATGTATCGGGTGCAGATACTGTATGGCAGCTTGTCCGTTCCAAATTCCCGCATTCGAATTCGACAAAGCGATCAATCCGTTAATTATGAAATGTGACTTTTGTTTTAATAGAACAAAAGAAGGAAAGCTCCCGGCTTGTGTCGGAATTTGTCCGGTTGAAGCGCTTACCTATGGACCAAGAACCGAACTTGTAAAAATTGCACGAGAGCGGATCAAAAGAAATCCTGATAAATATGTAAATCATATCTTTGGAGAACATGAAGTTGGCGGAACAGCGTGGATGTATCTTTCGAGCAAAGATTTTATGGACCTTGATTTTCCAAAACTCGGCACCAATCCGGCGCCTGGAGTTTCCGAATCGATCCAGCATGGGATATTTGCTTATTTTGTTCCACCGGTCTCGTTATACGCATTGCTTGGTGGAATTATGTGGATCACAAAACATCGCAAAGAAATGGATGAGGAGGAAAAATTATGAGTCACGAAGCAGTAAATCCAGTTGCAGTAAAACGAAAATATTTTACACCCGGCGTTATTGTATTAATGATAATAGCGGTTAATGGTCTCGTCTTTTTAATGGGAAGATTTTTCTTCGGATTGGGCGCGGTTACGAACCTGAATGATCAATATCCCTGGGGATTGTGGATCGGGGTTGATGTTGCAGCCGGCGTAGCGCTTGCTGCCGGTGGTTTTACCACAGCCGCACTCGGACACGTGATGCACCGGGAAGAATATCACGCAATCGTACGTCCCGCTTTATTAACCGCAATGCTTGGTTATACTTTTGTTGCGATGGGTGTATTTGTAGACATCGGCAGATGGTATTTTATTTGGCATCCATTGGTAATGTGGAACGGAAGCTCGGCTTTGTTTGAAGTCGGTATTTGTGTTATGATCTACCTGACTGTTCTTTATATTGAGTTTCTTCCGGTTATAACCGAAAGATTTATCGGGAAAGTTCATCTACCCGGATTTCTTTCGGGACTAAATAAAATTGTTGATAAAGTTTTGAGATTAATTGACAATGGTCTTTCAAAAACCATGTTCATTTTTATCATCGCCGGAGTTGTACTTTCTACTCTTCATCAATCTTCGCTAGGAACTTTGATGGTTATTGCGGGACCCAAAATGCATCCATTGTGGCAGACCCCGATCCTTCCTTTATTGTTTTTACTTTCCGCTATTAGTGTAGGATTCCCAATGGTGATCTTTGAATCACTTTTGGCTTCGCGTTCGTTGGGATTAAAACCGGAAATGCACATTCTTTCCAGATTGGGTTCAATGATCGCGCCGTTGCTTGGAATTTATCTCGCATTTAAGATTGGAGATATGTTCATTCGTGAGACTTTTGTCTACTTGAAAGATTTTAACACTGCAAGTGTTATGTTCACCATAGAACTTTTGTTCGGAGTGATTATTCCGTTAAGAATGTTTTTATCGCCGAAAGTTTTAAGATCTCCTCTCTTTCTTTTTATTGCTTCGGCATTGGTAGTGTTTGGAGTTCTCTTAAATCGAGTAAATAATTTTGTTGTTGCCTACACGCCACCTTACGCAACAGAATCTTATTTCCCGTCGTTCGGAGAAATATCAGTAACGGTTGGCTTTATAGCCATCCTGGTACTTCTTTACAGATTCTTTGTATTGAATTTCCCTATCATCAGTTTACCCGGGGCAAATACAGCGTTACCAACTAAATACACAATCAAAGGGGCAGAAAAATGAAAAAAGGATTATTGATTTTTTTCGTATTTGCTATTTCTATTTCTTTGTCCGCACAAAAGAATATGGGGAAAGATCACGCAAAGTCTAACCTTAGTTGTAAAACTTGCCACGTATGTGATGTTCCGACAAAAGACGATCCATGTTTAGTCCCGTGTCCGCGGGAGAAAATGAAAACCGTATATGAATCACCGGATAAAACTGTTGAAGTAGTAATTCTCGATGAACTTTCAAAAAAATATTTGCCGGTAGTTTTTTCACACAGGGTTCACGCGCAAATGTCTATCATGTCCGGCGGATGCGGAACATGCCATCATTACAATACGAGCGGACCTATTCAACCATGTAAAAATTGCCATCAAACTTCGCGTAATAGAAATGACATCAGCAAACCTGATCTTGAAGCCGCATACCACCGTCAGTGTATAACCTGTCATCGGGAATGGAGCCACAGTACAAACTGTACCTCATGTCATGCTCAAAAGTTAGACAAAAAGGGTTTTCAAAAAGATGAAGCGAAGAAAAAAGTATCGGGAAAAGTTCACCCGGCTTTAATTGAACCGGCAAAAATTGTCTTCGAAACAAAATACGGAAATGGTAAAATGGTAACGTTTTTCCATGACGACCATACTAAGAAGTTTAAGATTGATTGTACTACATGCCATAAAAATGAATCATGTTTAAAATGCCACGACACGCAAAAAATTGCCGATGGGAAACAGAAAATCATAAAAACCGGTACGTCTTTAAGCGAACACCATAAGAAATGTTTTACCTGTCACAAAGACGACAAATGCGAAAGTTGTCACATGAACAAACCTGCTGAGCAATTTGATCATGGAAAGAAAACCGGTTGGGCGCTTAATAAGTTTCATGTAAATTTGTCATGTGCTAAATGCCATGGTTCTAAAATTCCTTATTCAAAACTTAACAACAGTTGTGTAAGTTGTCATAAAAATTGGAACAATGAGAATTTCAAACATTCGATAACCGGTTTGCAATTGGATGAAACCCACTTACAGCTTGGTTGTGAAGATTGTCATCTTGAAAAGAATTTTGCTGTTAAACCGGTCTGTTCAAATTGTCATGAAAATTTTGTTTACCCGAAGCAAAAGCCGGGTAAGGCGGTAAATAGAAAATAGTTGAAGATAAAATGAAATATAGTAATGTTTAAAAAAATCGGATTTCGCTTAATTTTTGCCGTCGCGCTAACCTCGCTAACCATCATTGGCGTGTTCGCTTACTTTAATGTGCAATCGCATAGTAAAAGCCTTTTGGTTGAAGTTGAGAGGCATGCCAATCAACTTGGTGAGACGGTAATATCAAGCACCCGGTTTGATATGATGTTGAACCAAAGAGATAGAATTCAGCAGGTTATTAATTCGATCGGCACGCAGCCGCAAATAAGGGACGTGCGCATTCTAAATAAAGTCGGCGAGGTCATCTATTCTTCAGATTCAACAACCATCAATCGCATGGTAGACAAAAAAGCGGAAAGTTGTTACGCGTGCCATTCTGCAAACGCTCCATTGGAAAAAATATCGATTACTGAAAGAACAAGAATCTTTCGCATCCATCCCGATTCCAGCCGTGTAATTGGAATAATAACTCCGATCTATAATGAAAAATCTTGTTGGCAAGCTGATTGTCATGCTCATCCCAAAAACCAAAAAGTGCTTGGTGTTTTAGATGTAACTATTTCACTTGCCGACGTTGATAAAACAATACAAAAAAGTGAATTGGAAATTGTTGTCTTTGCGATTGTGGCGATTCTTGGTGTCGGACTGCTCATCGGATTTTTTGTGCGCCGTTGGGTTTCGCTGCCGGTAAATAATTTACTTGGCGCTACCAAACAAGTGAGTATGGGAAATTTGAATTATTCGATTAAAGACATGGGCGCGGATGAAATTGGGATGCTGGCTCACTCGTTTAATAATATGACGAAAAAACTTTCGGAGGCGAGGATGCAGTTATTTCAATCTGATAAAATGGCTTCCCTCGGAAGATTGGCTGCTGGTGTTGCCCACGAAATAAATAATCCGCTGACCGGTGTCTTAACTTACAGCAGCTTTCTTTTAAAACGAACTAAAGATAACGCTGAATTTCAAGATGATCTAAAAGTTATTGTGAGAGAAACTTTGCGATGCAGGGAGATTGTGAAAAGTCTGCTGGATTTTGCAAGACAAACAGTCCCTAAAAAAAATAATGCCGACTTAAATGAAATTATCGATAAAGCGGTAACTGTAATCGAAAATCAACTTCAGATAAATAAAGTTAAGTTGATCAAAGAAGTTGACAAGTTCCTTCCGAAAATAACCGTTGACGCAAATCAGATGCAGCAAGTATTTATCAACCTTTTTGTAAATGCCGCGGATGCGATCGGAGAAAACGGTGGAACGCTTAGAGTTGTAACTCATCAAATTTCACTTTCGCCGTATGGATTAGCGCAAATAAAAAAAGCCGTATGCCCTAAACGCCATAATCTTCTCGATAACGAATTTAAGATTGGCGGATTCCCCTCACTAAAAGTAAAAGTGATTTCGGAAAATAAAGAGGGGATCATTCATCTTGATCCGGTTTATGGCAAACACCGTAACGTGTATGATCTCGGATTTGCAATTGGAAAAGATGCAAAATTTGTTTGTCCCGATTGTAACATTTCGTTGGTTCAGCAAGATAGCACCTGTCCCGTTTGCAATGCCCCCATCCTCGCTTTTGATACCAGCGGGCACGGCATTTACGAAGTCTGTTCATCAGAAAAAAATAACTGGGAAAGATGGGAGTTTGTTGATTCTGCCGGATTGAGTGAGTACATCGAAATAAAAATTTCCGATACCGGCGCCGGTATAAATAACGAAGATCTTTCGAAAATATTTGAACCTTTCTTTTCCACAAAAGGTCAGAAGGGGACCGGACTTGGACTTGCAGTTATTTGGGGAATAATTGATAATCATAACGGAACAATAACCGTTGAAAGCGAAGTTGGAAAGGGAACGAGCTTTGTTATCCGGCTTCCGCTTGCACAACAAAGATAAGATGAGATGATGAGCGCCGCCGCAGACATATTAGTAATTGACGATGAACCGGTAGTAGAAGATGCCGTAATAAAGATATGCGCGTTAGATAATTACTCGGTTGAAGTTGCGGCAAATGTTAAATCAGCAATTGAAAAAATCTTAAAAAATTATTATCCGATTATCGTTTGCGATATTATGATGCCGGACGGAGACGGTTTTCAAATTTTAGATGAACTCCACAATAGAAGTATTGATAGTTCTGTTATTATGACCACCGGATATTCTACGGTGGAGAACGCCGTTAATTCACTTTACATGGGAGCGATTGATTTTATCCCAAAACCATTTACGGTTGACGAGTTGTTAAATTCAGTTTTCAGAGCCAATAGGTATCAACAAATAAAAAACAGACAAAAATCTTTTTCGATGCAAAATCAAAATATGGAATTACTTTACGTAAATTGTCCCGTAAAATATCTTCGTCTTGGTTATGCAAGCTGGATGTTCGAAGAAAGAGATGGCTCCGTGTTGATCGGCGTTTGCGACCTGTTCCTCAAAACGATTGAGACCGTAAAAGAGATAGAATTACAACAACACGACGAAGAAATCATTCAAGGAATCAGTTGTCTTTCAGTTATTTCTGCTGATGAAAGAACGCATAAAATGCTTTCACCGATTTCCGGTAGAATTGTTGAAGTGAATGAAAACATCAAGCTGAACCCAAGTTTAATTGAGAAAGACCCATATTTTGAAGGTTGGATCTACCGTGTAATCCCAACAAATATTGAATATGAAAAAAAACATTTGATCATGTGCAGTTCTGAACTGCTTTAATGTGTCTATGAAAAAAAAACAATAAATTCTGAGGAGAAATAGTATGCCATTATTAATACTTGCAGTCGTCATCTTCATTATAGCGGATATTTTGATCCGCATGTTCGGGAAGCGTTTAACCGAACAAAAATTGAAGAAGGAAAGAGAAATTGTCTTGCACGAAAGTCTGAAATTAGATTTTACCAACGAAGCAAAGACTTTGAAACGCGCTGAAGTTACAAATCCAAAAGCCAAAATACTTTGTGTCGATGATGAGGAAGTTATTCTGGGAAGTTTCAGAAAAATTCTTGTTCTCGACGGTTACTCCGTTGATACCGTTGAGACCGGACAAGAAGCGCTCGGACTCATTCAAAAACATCATTATGATTTCCTTTTTACCGATCTTAAAATGCCTTTGATGGATGGTGTTGAAGTAACAAAATCGGTAAAACACTTGCGCCCTGATATCGACGTAATTATAATCACCGGTTACGCTTCTGTTGAGACCGCCGTTGAGACGATGAAATATGGCGCGATGGATTATGTGCAGAAACCTTTCACTGAAGATGAATTATTGGCGTTTGTAAAAAAATCATTGATCAAACGACAGGATAAAATCCAAAAACAGCTTAAACCGAAAGTTCACATTACTCATTTGCCGGCTTCCAATGATTTCACAAAGGGTGAGTTCTCAATCCCTGGCGGTGTTTTTATTGCGAAAAATCATACTTGGGTAAGTATGAACCAGGAAGGCATTGCCAAAATCGGCATTGATGACTTTGCCAATAAACTTATTGGTAAGATTGACGCAATAGAACTGCCCAATCTTGGTATGAATATAAAGGTTGGTCAACCGCTGTTTACGGTAAAACAAGGAACCCGAAGTGTCAGTTTTCTTTCACCTGTTAGCGGAAAAGTTTCGCAGATCAACACACTTTTAGAGCGGAATCTTTCTGTGTTGAATGTAACTCCTTATGAAAGAAATTGGGTCTGCGCTTTAGATGCGGAAAATCTTGATGTTGAAATAAAGGAACTTCAAATAGGAAAATCAGCGGTGACCTTCTATCAAGAAGATATTGAACGCTTCAATTCCCTGATGAAAGACCTTGTGAAGACTGAAAAAACCGAAGGGGAATATGTGGAAGAAAGTCAACTTTACATTGGACAACTTGAAAAACTCACTGATGTGAATTGGGAAAAGATGGTTGCCGAATTTTTTAGAAGATAAGTGCGGGGATCGGGGAAATGATTAAATAAGCAAACAGTTCAAAAAAAAAGCGTCACCGAAGTGACGCTTTTTTTATTGATCTAAAATTTATCAGAATCTATAACTGAAAGTAACCAACATTTTATCGTTAGAAATGTCCTGGTAAATTCTTGATAAATCTGTTCCGTAATTATCCCCGTAAGTTTTCCACCAACCATGCGCGTAAGCAATATCAATCGCGAAAGTTTCATCAGCTAAAAAGCCGACACCGCCGGTCAAATATTTTTTGCCAAAATCTGAAGGATCGCCTTTGTAAGGCGACGGCTGGGAAATAAATCCGCCACGAACACGAATGCCTACTTCCGGAATGGTGTATTCGACACCGATGTTGAGCGCGGCGACGGCTCTCAATAATTCTTTCATATCTTTATTCAAGCCGGCAAAATAAGAAGTCGAAATTCCTTTAGGATTGCTGAATTCAGTCTGTGAATAATCAGTTAATGTTGCTTCTGCAGAAAGAATCAAACCTTTTACATTTACCGATGCCGCTCCGGTTAATACAAACGGAGTAGTAATATCATATTCAACTTTATCGCTTAAATAATCTTTAAGGTCCGAAGGAAGATCAACAATATTTCCCCCGAATTCAGAATGCGCATCAAAAGTGTAAGTCTCTTTTATTGTAAAAGTTTTTGGGAATTGTACGGTAGCTCCAAAACGGGCAATCTTTGAGAGCTGATAGATAGTACCAACTTTTAGATCCCAGCCGCTTATTTCCCAATCAAGAACATCATTGCGGTAAAAGGTTGTAAAATTCTTTGTAAAAGCGTTCCCGGGAGCGGTTTCAACGTTTGCATAAATTCCTTTTGTATCGTCTTCAAAATACTCTCGGTTACTCTTAAAGGTACCTGAATTAACATTTAACGAAGCGCCTACATACATATTTTTAGAAACCTCCATGGAACTGGAGAAAGTCCAACTTTCTAAACCTCCTTCTTGCAAGGTTATTCCACTCTGATTAAGCTTCCCGTTTATTACGGAGACTTTTCCCGTGTCATCACTTAGATATAAGTTATAAGGAATAGAGTTTTTATATGATTGATCGTCCAGCGGCGATTTTGCATCTTCCAAATATTGAACCATTGAATGACTTCCAATATTAAAACCGTCAAACTTTAATGCCGAGGTGAGGTCTTTATTTTTATTGTAAGCCATTCCAAATACTAAACTTCCACGCAAAGTAGGGAAGGGGAATACAAAGCTAATTTGGTTAAAATTAGTGGCACTGCTTGAATAATTTGTTTTATTATTGAATAGTGTAGCATCATTGGTGAAGTTTAAGTAATCCAATCCACCCGAGACTTCTAATCTTTTCATCATTCCTAAACCGGCAGGATTAAAATACATTGCAGATCCATCGTCACTGATTGCGTTATAAGCATTACCCATACCCAATGCTCTTGCGCCTACACCAAGTCCGCTTTCTGAAACACGTAACGCGTCGGTTATATTTTGTGCTTTGCCGAATGTGGAAAGCATAACTATCATTAAGACTAAAACTTTAAGAATTTTCATACTGTTTATCTCCTTGGAGTATCGGAAGACCGGCTTCCGTCATTATTTCTTGTATCGCGTGAATTAGAAGAATTTGTTCTGTCTCTTTGCGGTGGAGTACTTTCCGTTTTTTTTGATGCAGCATCCTCACCTGTTACAGGTTGAGAAACCGTTGGTGGAGGAGTATCAATTACCGGAGAAGTGGTGGAACCACCATCATGAGGCATTCGCTCAATAATAATTGGTCTATCTGGATTTCCTCTACCCGGCTCACTACCGTTTCTCAATTTTGTTACTTCCTTACTTCTTTCTTTTACAAGAGGTGTAAAAGTTGTCGGGGGAACTGTATACCACCAGGGAAGTCCATAATAAGGAGTGTAATCTCCGTAATAAGGTTCTTCATAATAGGATTCGGAATCATCACTGTTTTCTTTGGTCGGGAAGTCAATATCGGGAGTCCAGATTACCGTATAACAACCTTGAAGACCAAATAAAAGAAATACGAAAGCGAGAAGTTTAATGGCTTTCATAATTATCTTCTCCGGTCTCTCGAACCGCTTCCACTGCTGCTGCTTCTTGATGGAGCTGAGGATGATCTTGGTGATGAACTACTGCCGCTACTTCTTGGAGCTGTATATCTTGGTTGTGAAGATTCTTTTCTTGGTGTTGAATAACTTTCTTTCTTTCTGTCGCCGGAGCTGCCTCTGCTTGGAGTAGTTGATTCCTTTTTTCTTCTTTCGGTATTAACAGAAGGTGCCTCAGACCCTTTTCGATCCGGTTTAGTTGTTTTAACTTCATCAGAATTTGAACTAGCAGGTTTATCTCTTCTAATGATTTCCCGGTTTCTTTCCGTCGGTTGATCTGAATTTCTTTTTCCTTTTACCGCATCCTGAACTTCAGTTGAACGTGTAGGACGATCAGTAGAAATGGTGGTTCTATCTCTTCCGGTATTATTAATGTCTCTATTTCGCGGTGCTGTTACACTTTCACGAGTTCTTTCTAATACATCACGTTTTAAAGTTTCAGTTCTTTGTCTATCTTTTGATAGCGATGTTTGGATGAGGTTTCTGGTTGCTCTGTCACGAAGAGTTGTGGTTCCTCTTCCACCGTCATTATTTCTTAAACGGTAAGCAGTATTTGTTCTTTCTTTATAAATTGAACCGCCGCCATTCCAATAAGAATTGTTATAGTAACCGCCATAATAGTAACTGTCGTAGTAATATGGGGAATAATAAGCTATAACCGGGATGCCCGGATAGTATCCATAATACCAGGGATCATAACAGAAATTATCCCAATAAGGTCCAGAAGAAAAACCTATTGAGAAAGATGGATAATAGTTATGCCACAAATATCTTCTGTAGCCTGGATAATAACCGTCGTAATAATTATTGATAGTTACATCCGATTCACCATCGGAGTAAGACTGAGAATCGTTCTCGGAATAATTGTCATTCCGGTCTTGGTCGTGTGAGTATTCATAATCGTCTCTGTGACGATCGCGAAAATCGACTTGTGTGTAGCATCCGTACATTGAAAATAGGGTTACTACAATTGCGATTGGTAAAAAATATTTTTTCATGGCAAACTTCCTTTTACTTCTTACAAAAAAATAGCAAATATCGAGCCTAAGTAAATAGGCTAAAATTGAGTGGCATCCTGAAATGAATTAAAAACTGTACAATAATGAAGGCAGATTTGTTCAATTGAATGAACAGAAAAAAGAAAGATTCCGCTTAATTCTTCTTCCATTGGATAAGAAGGACATTTTACAATGCTTTCCAGACTCAACTAGACTTTTATAGTGAAAAAATCTCCAAAGTTTAAAAACATTTCGCTTCTAACATAATCTTTTTCAATTACAAGTGGTGTAAGGATTGGCGCATTGTCTATCAGATGGTAACCACCCCTCTTTTAATTGACCTTTATAATTGATTTGCACATAAACCCACTTTTCAAAACACTTCTTTATTATATAAAGCTGATTTGTCCATTCTGGAATTGAAGAACGAACTATAGATTTTATGTCAGGTTCTGAATATAAATATAATGTGTCATCCGGAGAGTAGTTGCTCGTAAACGTTCCAATGGCTTTTTATTTTCTTATCCAGCCTACAACATTGCTACTTTCTGTCATTGTATAAGATATATCAACGTGAAAATAATCCAATGAGTCGTTGTCAATTGTTAGAATTAAATAATTTTCTTCTTTTAAATCGTTTTTTAGTTTTTTTATTGGCTTTCCATTTGGCTTGTCATAGACAATTATTTCACCTTTATAATCAGTGTTAATTAATGCTTCACAATTGCAGCTATGAGATGTCTGTCCGTTCATTTTGATAAATGTAAACGTTAATATGAATATGATGAATAGTCGTGGCATTTATTCTTCCCTTTTAACAAAAAAGTCCATCACAATAATCGGTTATTTAAATTTGGAGAAATTTTATTGCTCCAACCCATAATCTTTAATTTTTCTATAAAGAGTCGAAAGTCCAAGGTTGAGTTGCTTGGCAACTTTGTCTTTGTCGAAATTGTTTGTTTCAAGTGATTTAAGAATAAACCCGCGTTCAACTTTTTTGATGAAATCATCAAGCGAACCCGGTTTTTCAGGTATCAGAACATCTTTTAACAAGTGCATAGATTGCGGCAGGTCTTCAACAGTGATGAACTCGTTCTTTGCAAAAATTACGGATCGTTCAATAATGTTTTCCAATTCACGCACTTCACCTTTCCATTCGTAATGAAGCAGTGCGCGCATAGCGGAACTCTCAATTCCTTTTACATTTTTACCTATTTCTCTCCGGTATTTATTTACAAAGTGATCGGCTAAGATCGGAATATCTTCAGGGCGCTCTTTTAAAGAAGGAAGATTCAACTCAACTACATTCAACCGATAAAAAAGATCTTCGCGGAATTTACCGGAAGCGACTTCGGTTTGTAGATTTTTATTAGTCGTAGCCACAAAACGGACATTGATAGGAATTGAATACGTTGTTCCAACCGGTGTAATTTCTTTTTCTTGAATAACACGTAAAAGTTTTACCTGTAATTGCAACGGCATTTCACTTATTTCATCGAGGAATAATGTTCCGCCGTCGGCAGCTTTCAAGTATCCTTCCTTATCGGATATGGCACCTGTAAAGGCTCCTCGTTTATGTCCGAAGAGTTCGCTTTCGATCAAGTTTTCTGAAATGGCTCCGCAGTTTACCGCGACGAACGGTTTATTTTTCCTTTTACTATTAAAATGGATAGCGCGGGCGACAAGCTCTTTCCCGGTTCCTGAATTGCCTGTTATTAATACCGTGCTTTCAGTCTCCGCCACAGTTTGGATCATCTCAAAAACTTTATTCATTGCTAGAGATTTCCCGACGAGTTCTGAAAAATCATAATTCCTCTGGACTTCTTTCCGCAAAAGCTGGTTTTCCGAAATTAGATTTTTCATATCGAACAATCGTTTGATCTTAATGAGGATTTCATCAAACTCAATCGGTTTTAAAATGTAATCTTGAGCGCCGTTTCTTAAAGCTTTTATAGTAGTTTCAAGTGAGCCGTACGCTGTAATCATAATTACTAATGTTTGGGGAGTAATTGCGGAAATTTTCTCTAAGAGTTCCGTCCCTCTCATCATCGGCATTTCAATATCTGTGATAACTAAATCGTAATACGAACTCAATATTTTATCGTATGCAACTTTTCCGTTTTCAGCTTGTTCAACTAGATAACCTTCTTTTTCAAGAATGAAGGAGAGGGAATCATTTATATCTTTTTCGTCATCAACAACAAGAATTTTCGCTGGCATCTGAACCCTTTATAAAATTAAATTTAGAGGAAAGTTAATAATGAAGGTTGTTCCCTTT
>Ga0209417_1005421_pt1 | contig 14060 bp, 11 predicted proteins | sample RifGroF2_FD_184002 | JGI IMG/M metagenome (GOLD analysis project Ga0209417, IMG submission 184002) | Groundwater microbial communities from Rifle, Colorado, USA - Groundwater F2 (SPAdes) (version 2) | ecosystem: Environmental > Aquatic > Deep subsurface > Groundwater | place: Rifle, Colorado... | reverse complement strand
CCCACAGCGCGCCGCCGCCGTGTTCGACTGCGCCGTGTTCGAGCGCGAAGCCGAGGCCGAGGACGAGCAAGGCGATGGCGATGGGGAATTCAGATCTCAGATATTTCATGGTTCTTCCTTAGCTGCGTTGGTACGTGACGAATTGATATTCCAGCGGTTGCGGTGTTTCCTGCGCGCGCACCTCGCGTGCGGTCTCCCGCCATTCACTTCTGACCAGTTCGGGGAAATGCGCGTCGCCATCGACATCCTGCTGTATCTCGGTGATGTAAAGCGTATCCGCCAGTGAAATTGCCTGCCGGTAAAGCTCGGCGCCGCCGACGATGAATATCTCGTCATCCCCGATGCAGTTGTGGATCGCCTCCTGCAACGAGTGCGCGATGATGCAGCCTTCGATCGCCAGATCGTTGTTGCGCGTCACCACCACCGTCGTGCGTCCCGGCAAGGGCTTGCCGATGGAATCGAAAGTCTTGCGCCCCATGATCATGTGATGCCCCATGGTCAGTGTTTTGAAGTGCTTGAGGTCTTCCGGGCAGCGCCAGGGCAGGGTGTTGTTCACGCCGATGGTGCGGTTCGTCGCCATGGCGACGATGATGGAGAGCTTGCTCATATCGCCACGGGTGCCTTGATCGCGGGATGCGGATCGTAGCCTTCCAGCGTGAAGTCCTCGAACTTGAAGCCGAAGATGTCATTCACTGCCGGGTTGATCTTCATGTTCGGCAAGGGACGCGGTTCGCGCGACAACTGCTCGCGTGTTTGTTCCATATGGTTGGAATAGAGGTGCGCATCGCCAAAGGTGTGCACGAAATCGCCCACCTTCAGTCCGCACACCTGCGCCATCATCATGGTCAGCAGCGCGTAGCTGGCGATGTTGAACGGCACACCGAGGAAAATGTCGGCGCTGCGCTGGTAGAGCTGGCAGGAGAGCTTGCCGTCCGCCACGTAGAACTGGAAGAAGGCATGGCAGGGCGCGAGCGCCATCTTGTCGAGTTCGCCCACGTTCCAGGCCGAGACGATGATGCGGCGCGAATCGGGATTGGTCTTGATCTGCTCGACGGCGATCCTGATCTGGTCGATCACGCGACCGTCGATGGTCTCCCATGAGCGCCACTGCTTGCCGTACACCGGGCCAAGGTTGCCGTTCTCGTCCGCCCACTCGTCCCAGATCGAGACCCCGTTCTCTTTGAGGTATTTGGTGTTGGTGCTGCCCTGCAGGAACCACAGCAGTTCGTGCACGATGGATTTCAGGTGGCACTTCTTGGTGGTGACCAGCGGGAAGCCGCGCGACAGGTCGAAACGCATCTGGTAACCGAACACGCTGGTGGTGCCGGTGCCGGTGCGGTCGGATTTTTTCGTCCCGCTATCGAGGACGTGCTGCATTAATTCGAGGTATTGGCGCATGGTGTAGCCCGTATAATCGAGGCGTTTTATGACTTGATTCGAGGACGTAATGCTAGCACAACTGACCCTGTTCCCCTCCCTGCCCAAGACCCTGGCCGCTGTGCACCTGCTGGTGCTGCTGCCCAAGGCCAAGACGCCGCCCAAGGATGTTCCTTACGGCGATTTGCTCGCGACAGTACTCAAGCGCCGCGACATGAAGGCGGACGAACTGGCGAAAACGCCGGTCGCCGCCAATGCCACCAACGGCACGCTGGTGGTGTGGGCGATGGTCGATCTCGACAAGGACACCTTCGCCCAGCAGGTACAGGTGCGCAAGGGCTTGCAGCTGTTGCTGGAAGAGCAGCCGAAGAGCATCGCTATTGCGGTGAGCGGCGATGCGGCGCAGCGCCAGCGCATGGCGGAGTTGGCGGTCTATGGTGCCTGGGTGAACGGCGCGCTGCTGCCGGTCCACAAGAAGAAGGATGAGCGCAAGGCGTTGCAGAAGATCGAGTTGGTCGGCTGTAACGACAAGAAACCGTTCGACGCACTCAAGGCGCAGGCCGCGGGCAATCTGTTGTGCCGCGAGCTGACCGTGCTGCCGCCCAATGAACTCACACCGGGCGCATATCGTTTGCGCGTGAAGAAGCTGGCGCAGGCCAACGGCTGGAAGCATGAAGAATTCACCATGCCCAAACTGCGCAAGATGGGCGCTGGCGCCTTTGTCGCGGTGGCGCAGGGCAGCGACCCCGAGGACGCGGCCATCGTGCATCTCACTTACAAACACCCGAAAGCCAAACAGACCATCGCGCTGGTGGGCAAGGGCATCTGCTTCGATACCGGCGGGCACAACCTCAAGCCTTCGCGTTACATGCACAATATGCACGAGGACATGAACGGTTCGGCGGTCACGCTCGGCATCCTGCTTGCTGCCTCGCAGCAGAAACTGCCGGTGAACATCGACTGCTGGCTGGCACTGGCACAGAACCACATCAGCCCCAAGGCCTACAAACAGAATGACATCGTGAAGGCGCTCAACGGCACCAATATCGAGGTGATGCACACCGATGCCGAAGGCCGCATGGTGCTGGCTGACACGCTCACATTGGCGTCGCGCGCCAAGCCGAACCTGATGATCGACTTCGCCACATTGACCGGCAGTATGGCGATGGCGCTGGGGGCGCGCTACAGCGGCGTATTCGGTACGACAGACGAGCTGGCGCAGCGTGCGGTGAGCGTGGGCAAGCAGGTTGGCGAACGCCTGTGCGCATTCCCGCAGGACGAGGATTACGAACCGGCGCTGGATTCAAAGGTGGCCGATATCAAACAGTGCACGCTGGACGGAGAAGCCGACCACATCCTCGCCACGCGCTTCCTCAAGCGTTTCGTCGAGCACGACACGCCCTGGCTGCATGTGGACCTCTCGGCCAGCCGTTGCGAAGGTGGTCTGGGCATCGTCGCGCATGACGTGAATGGTTTCGGCGTGGCCTGGGGGTTGCGCATGTTGCAGGGCTGATGCGATGGCGGAGGCCGACGATCCCAAGCCGATGTCGCGCCAGATTCTTCATGGCGCTGGCGTTCTTCTTTTTCGGGGGTTTCCTGTTCTCGCTCGTGTTCGGCTGGATTCCGAAGCAATCCTCCCCGAATCCAACGCCAATCTGGGTGCTTGGTGCCGCCGCGATGATGTTCTCGCTGGCCGGTGTCGTCATCCTGTTGATCGAGAACGAGCGTCTGGCCTGGTTACGCAATCTGGTGAGTTGGCTGCTTCTGGTGTGCCTGGCCATCCCCTTCAATTGGGTCGCGTTCGGTGAGGGAGAGCGGCAGTTCAGCAGCTCGTCTTCATTCCTTGGGGTCACTTCGAGCGGTACACCGGGCGAAACGGAGGGACGTATCGTCTTCGGCTTCTTCGCTTTGCTGATGGATCTGATGGTGGTGCTGGCCCCGCTACACCTGTTGAAAAACAGGAAGTCCAAGCGGGACGAAATCGACCCCTAGTTCTTGAATTCGAATTCCGCGATCAGGATGTGATGGTCCGACGCCTGCGTCGGCTTCACGGTGTAGCGCTGCGGGTGCAGATGCTTGCTGTAGAAGATGTGGTCGAGGACATAGGGACGGTGGCGCCAGGTGATCTCGTTCATCTGCACGGTCTTGTATCCGGCGGCGGCGAACTGGTTGACCAGCGAATCGCGGTTGCTGACGTTGAAATCGCCGGCGATCAGTGCGGGGCCCTCCAACTTCCTCAATTGCGCCACAACGAGCTGGCGCTGCTCCATATGCTGCTCGCTCGATGAGTTGAGCATGAAGTAAGCCAGCAGGTGGGTATTGAGGATATGCAGCTTGCGTCCGCCCAGAGTGGTCGTTGCGCCGATGAGCAGGCGATCGGTGGGCGTCTTCTTCTTTCCTTCGAATTCGAATTCGATGGGGGGTGATGGCAGATCGAGGCGGAAGGAGTCGCTGAGCGGGGTCTTGGAGAAGATGGCGAGTCCGATACCGAAGGGCAACTCGCGCGGATCGGCTTTCGGGTAGGAGAAGTAACTGTGGTAGCCCGTGAGCGCGGCTTTCAATCGCGTGTAGTTGGGCGGCGGGTCGATCTGTATACCGCCGGGCTGTGCATGTTCCACTTCCTGCAGGATGATGATGTCCGCATCGCGGCTTTTTATCTCGGCGATAGTCAGGTCGAGATCGATGGGTGCGCGATCAGCCTCGGCCTCGTCCCAGATCTGGCCGAACTGCATGTTGAACTGCATGACTTTGAAAGTGCTCATGGGGGGCTATGATGCCATTGAGTTTGTCATCTGAGAACAGTCTGAGCTTAAATAATCAGGCGCTTATGGCGACAAGGGCATAGCGGGCGTCCCTGCTGCTCGCCATGAAACCCAGTGCAGCAAAGGGGTTGAGCCGCAACCAGCCCGCCGCCAGACACAATCCGTCGCCGATGAGCGGGGTCCAGGCGAGCAGCAGGGAAGGCGCTCCCCAGCGCCGCACCCTCAATACATTTCGCTCAAAGCGGGTAGTTTGGGTTAGAGGGTGCGATGCAGTTTCTCCCGCACCGGAGTGCTCCGCACCACCGTGTCGAAGCTGCACTTTCTCCACATGCTTGAGTTGCTGCGTCTGCGGCAACAACCAGCCCATTCCAAAAGTGACCATACCACCCAGCGTGTTGCCCAGTGAGGCGAGCAGCAGAGCGGGCCAGAACGATTCGGGATAGGCCTTGAGCAAGGCGAACAGCACGGCTTCCGAGCCGCCCGGCAGCAGCGTCGCACCGAGGAAGCTGCTGATGAAGAGTGAGGTGAGGCTGGCGGTCTCCCCCATGGCGAATCACTGCCCGCGGATGGCAGCGAAGACCCGCTTCGCCAGGTCGGTCGTGGCCTGTAGCGGGTTGGCGCGGATGGCTTTCTCCTGTTCGGCCATCATCAGGTATAGGCCGTCCAGTGCCTTGCGCGTGATGTAGTCGTCGAGATGCGCATCCTGCTCCTTGACCAGGCCGAGTCTCACTCCCTTGCCCGCGAAGCGGTCGTAGGCTTGGGCGAGGCTGACCTTTTTCATGGATTGATTGACGATGGGTTTGAATTTGACGGAAAGCGCGGCTTCGGTGTTGCGGCGGAAGAATTGCGTGGCGGCATCGTCCGGGCCAAGCAGGATGTTCTTCGCATCGGTCACGGTCATGCTTTTCACCGCGGCGATCAGCAGCGCCTTGGCCTCCGGCACTGCGGCTTCGGCGGCGCGGTTCATCGAGGTGACGAGTTCGTCGGCGTACTTGCCCAAGCCGATCCGGCGCAGCGCGTTGTCCACCTTGCGCAGGTTGTCGGGCATGGGGATGCGCACTTTGGGATTACCGAGGTAGCCGTCGACGCGGGCGAGTTCCTTCACCGCGCTTTCGGCGCCCTGGGTGAGCGCCTGCTTCAGGCTATCTGCCTGTTCCTGCGGCGAGAAGCGGTCGAGGTCTGTGGCTTGCGACGGGGACGAGCCGGAGTTGGACTGCTTCAACTCGTCCACTTTGGCCTTCAGGTCGTTCAGATTCAGCGCGCTGGCCGACATGCTCAGCGCGAACATGCCGATCAGCAGGGCGGGGCGTCTCATTATTAGTGGGTTTTCTTCTTGGGCGCCATGATGTCGGTGATGGTGCCTTCCGCCATTTCGGCAGCGAAGCACAGCGTCTCCGACAGCGTCGGGTGCGGGTGGATGGTAAGACCGATGTCTTCCATGTCCGCGCCCATCTCCAGCGCCAGCACGCCTTCGGCGATCAGCTCGCCCGCGTTCACGCCGACAATGCCCATGCCGAGGATGCGTCGGGTCGAAGGATCAAGCAGCACTTTGGTCGCACCTTCTTCGCGTGCGATGGACAAGGCACGGCCGGAGGCAGCCCACGGGAAGGAGGCCTTCTCGTACTCGACACCCTGCGCTTTGGCCTGGGTCTCGGTCAGACCCATCCATGCGATCTCGGGATCGGTGTACGCGACCGAAGGAATGGTCAGCGGTTCGAAGAAGGCCTTGTGTCCGGCGATGTTCTCCGCCGCAACCTTGCCTTCATGCACCGCCTTGTGTGCCAGCATCGGGTCGCCCACGATGTCGCCGATGGCGAAGATGTGCGGCACGTTGGTGCGCATCTGTTTGTCGACCGGGATGAAGCCGCGCTCGTTGACGATGAGCCCGGCGGCTTCGGCAGCGATCTCGCGTCCGTTCGGGCGGCGGCCCACGGCCATCAGCACCTTGTCGTAGACCTGCGCTTCGGCTGGGGCCTGCTCGCCTTCGAAGGTGACCTTGAGCCCGGCCTTGGTTGCCTCGATCTTGGTGACCTTGGTCTTCAGCATGATGGCTTCGTAACGTTTGGCGATGCGTGTGTGCAGCGGCTTCACCATGTCCTTGTCGGCGCCGGGCATGATCTGGTCCATCAGTTCGACCACGCTGATTTTGCTGCCCAATGCGTTGTACACCGTTGCCATCTCCAGTCCGATGATGCCGCCGCCGATGACCAGCATGCGTTTCGGCACGTCTTTCAGCGCCAGCGCGCCGGTGGAGTCGATGATGCGCGAGTCGTCGTAGGGGAAGCCGGGGATGCGTGCCACGCTGCTGCCTGCCGCGACGATGGCGTTGTCGAAGGTGACGGTCTTCACGCCTTCGGCGGTCTGCACGGAGAGAGAGTTGGGCGAAGTGAATTTTGCGGTGCCGCGCACGACCTGCACCTTGCGTTGCTTCGCCAGACTGGCGAGGCCGCCGGTGAGCTTGCCGATGACGCTATCCTTCCAGGTGCGGATGGCATCGATGTCGATCTTGGGTTTGGCGAAAGTCACGCCGTGATGCGAAACCTCTTCCGCCTCATTGATGACCTTGGCCACATGCAGCAGTGCCTTGGATGGGATGCAGCCGACATTGAGGCAGACGCCGCCGAGTGCGTTTTCCTTCTCGATCAGGATGACCTGTTTGCCGAGGTCGGCGGCCCGGAATGCTGCGGTATATCCGCCGGGGCCTGCGCCGAGCACGACCACTTCGGCATGGAAGTCACCCTGGGCGACTTTGGCTGCGGGAGTGGGTACGACTTGCGTTGCTGCAGCAGGAGCGGCGGCTTGCGGGGCAGGAGCGACCTTGACCGGAGCGGGTGCAGCGGCGCTGCTTTCCAGCAGCAGGATCACCGAGCCTTCGCTGATCTTGTCGCCGACCTTCACCTTCATCTCCTTCACCACGCCGGCAACGGGCGAGGGAACTTCCATGGTCGCCTTGTCGGTCTCCAGCGAGATGAGCGCCTGCTCCTTCTCGACCTTGTCGCCCGCCTTGACGGCGATCTCGATCACGGCGACTCCCTTGAATCCGCCGATGTCCGGTACTTTGATCTCTATGGTTTGGCTCATGCTGGCTCCTCGTTATATTTATTGTTCATACTCTGATCTGCCCGTTGCCGAGCACGATGTACTTTTGCGACGTCAGCCCTTCCAGACCGACGGGGCCGCGCGCGTGGATCTTGTCGGTGGAGATGCCGATCTCCGCGCCCAGGCCGTATTCGAAACCGTCGGCGAAGCGCGTTGAGGCATTCACCATCACGCTGGCCGAATCCACCTCGCGCAGGAAGCGCATCGCCTTGCTGTAGTTCTCGGTGACGATGCTGTCGGTGTGCTGCGAGCTGTAGGTGTTGATGTGGTTGATGGCCTCGTCCAGATTCGCCACCACGCGCACGCTCAGGATAGGCGCGAGATATTCGGTGCGCCAGTCTTCTTCGGTTGCGGCCTTCATCTGCGAAACCAGTTTGCGCGCGGCATCGTCGCCGCGCAGTTCTACACCCTTGTCGAGGTAGATCTTGCACAGCTCGGGCAGGACTTTCGCCGCCACGCCGGCATTCACCAGCAGGGTCTCCATCGCATTGCACACACCGTAGCGGTGGGTCTTGGCATTGTCGGCGATGCGCACGGCCTTGTGCAGGTCGGCCTCGTCGTCGATATACACATGGCAGATGCCGTCCAGATGTTTGATCACCGGCACCTTGGCTTCTTCCGAGATGCGCGCGATCAGGCTCTTGCCGCCGCGCGGCACGATCACGTCCACATACTCTTTCATGGTGATGAGCTCGCCCACGGCGGCGCGGTCGGTGGTGTTCACCACCTGCACTGCCGTCTCCGGCAAACCCGCTTCGCGCAGGCCCTGATGCACACAGGCCGCGATGGCCTGGTTGGAATGGATGGCTTCGGAACCGCCGCGCAGGATGCAGGCGTTGCCGGATTTCAGGCACAGGCCTGCGGCATCCGCCGTCACGTTCGGGCGCGATTCGTAGATAATGCCGATGACGCCCAGCGGCACGCGCATCTTGCCGACCTGGATGCCGGAAGGACGGAATTTCATGTCGCTGATCTCGCCGATGGGGTCGGGTAGAGCGGCGATCTGGCGCAGGCCTTCGGCCATGCCCTTGATGGTCTTCTCGGTGAGGGTGAGTCGGTCGATGGAGGCTGCGTCAAGGCCGTTACTCTTCGCGGCGGCGACATCCTTGGCGTTCTCGGCGATCAGCTTGCTGCTGGCGAGCAGGATGGCCGTGGCGATGTTCTCCAGCGCGTGGTTCTTGGCGTTGGTGTCGGCCATCGCCATCAGGCGCGAAGCGGTGCGGGCGGCTTGCCCGACGGTTTGCATGTAATGTCTGATATCGTTCATGTCACGTGTGTTCGATTTCCCAGACGGTCATTTTACCTGATTGGAAGGACATCCAATGCGGCGAGATGACGGGTGCGAGGCTCAGTCCCTTGCGGCAAGTTCGGGGAAGCGGTGATTTTCGTGGGATTCGAGGGTCGTCAGCAGGCTTTCGAATTCGTCGGCAGGGAGCGGTCTGGAAAAGAGATAGCCTTGCGCGTAGTCGCAACCGGCCTGCAATAGCATCTCCTTCTGGCGCGTGGTCTCCACGCCTTCGGCAATGACCTGCAGGCCGAGCTTGTGTGCCATGACGATGATGGCTTCGATCAATGCCTGGTCATCCGGGCTGGTTTCCATGTTGCATACGAAGGCCTGGTCGATCTTCAGATAGTCGATGTCGAAGCGCTTGAGGTAGGCAAGCGATGAATATCCGGTGCCGAAATCGTCCAGAGCTACCTGGATGCCGGCCGTTCGCATGTTGAGCAGTTCCTCCTGTATCTCCTGCTCTGCGTTCAGCAGTAGCCCTTCGGTGATCTCGAACACGACACATTGCCCGGTGAGCGCCTGTTGCCGGAGCCTCATTGCTCAGTGGGTCACCGGGTTCGCAGTCTTGCGGAACTGAACGGGAGAACGGTTCACGCTGATCTGGAAATCGGGGTCTCGTGATGCGCGCCACTCGGTGACTTGATGAAGTGCCTGCCGATATACCCAGTCGCCGATCTCGTCGATCAGTCCGGTCTCTTCTGCAAGCGGGATGAATTCCGCCGGGCTGATCATCCCGCGCACCGGGTGTTCCCAGCGCGCCAGGGCCTCTGCCTTGCGGATGCGGTTGCTGGCAAGCTCCACGATGGGTTGGTAATACACGCGAAGCTGCTGCTGTGATGTGGCGTTGCGCAGGTCGTTGAGCAGGCGCATGCGTTTCTGGGCCATCTCCTGCAGTGCTGCCGTGAAATAGCTGGCCTGGTTCTTGCCCCGGCTCTTGGACTGGTACATCGCCTGGTCGGCGTTCTTTAGCAGTGTCTCGGAAGAGTCCGCATCGTCCGGATAGAAGGTGATGCCGATGCTGGCCGAGATATAGGTCTGCTCGGCGCCAAGCTGGAACGGCAGTGCCAGGTGCTCGATGACCTGAAGGGCGATGCGCTCCGCATTGCCCGTGCTTTCGATCTGCGGCAGCACGATGGCGAACTCGTCTCCGCCCAGGCGAGCCACGGTGTCGGACTCGCGCACGCAAGTCTGGATGCGCTGGGCGGCCTCGACCAGCAGCAAGTCTCCTTTGTCATGGCCCAGTGTGTCGTTCACTTCCTTGAAGTTGTCGAGGTCGAGCAGGATCAGTGCGGCACGGCTCTGGTTGCGAAGCGTTTTCTTCATCTCCTGCTCAAGTCTGTCCTGGAACAGCCGGCGGTTGGGGAGACGGGTAAGCGTATCGAAATTGGCGAGGCGCTCGAGATGGGACTGCGTGTTCTTGAGGGCAGTGATATCCGAGAATGTGCCGATGTAGTTGGTCAGTTCGCCCAGCTGGTTTCGCACTGCGCTGATGGAGAGGATCTCCGCATAGAGCTCCCCGCTCTTCTTGCGATTCCATATCTCGCCGCGCCAATGTTGGTCGGTCCGTATGCTTTCCCACATCTTGCGGTAGAAATCGGCATCCTGCCGGTCCGACCTGAGCAGGCGCGGGTTCTTGCCGATCAGCTCGTCAGCCGTATAGCCGGTCACTTCCGTGAAGGTGGCGTTGACCGAGACGATGTTGCCTTCGGCATCGGTGATGACGATGCCTTCCCAGGCGCTGTCGAACACGCTGGCATGCAGGCGCATGGCATTCTCCGTCTGTTTGCGCTCGCTGATGTCGGCATGGGTGCCCAGCAGGCGCAGCGGTCTGCCCTCGGCATCCCTGCTGACCAGCATGCCGCGGGCGAGTATCCATTTCCAGGAACCGTCCTTGCAGCGCATGCGGAATTCGACCACATACAACGGGGTCATTCCTGCAAGGTAGTCCTGAACGGAAGAGATCACCCGGTCGCGGTCCGCAGGGTGCAGGTGCTCGATCCAGGCGGCTCCATTGCTCGGGAATTCATCCTCGGCATATCCCAGCATCTCTTTCCAGCGTCTGGAGAACAGTGCCTCGTCGGTCTGCGGGTTCCAGTCCCATACGCCGTCTCCGGCACCTTCGAGCGCGAATTTCCAGCGCTCCTCGCTCTCGCGCAGTTGCCGCGTCATCTCGCGGGTGCGCGACAGACTCGCCAGGGCGAGGGCGGACAGAGCCAGGAATACAGTGGTCACTGCGATCAGGACAGACAGGGTCTGGGTGGAGAAGGCCGAGGGCGGCAGGTCCGTCACGTTGCCGCGCACGAAGTAGGCGGCGGCCATGGCGGTGTAGTGCATCCCAGAGATGGCGCTGCCCATGATGAGCGCGACCACGGCAGTCGAACGGCGGGTGTTGCTGGCCAGCCGTTCCTTGACGTGCAGCGCAAGGTGCGAGAGTGCGACAGCCACGATGATGGAGAGCGCGAACAACTTCGGGTCGTAGCGCACGAAGCCGCTCAACTGCATCGCGGCCATGCCGGTGTAATGCATGGTGCCGATGCCGGCACCGAGCAACACGCTGCCCGTGAAAGGCGGGATGTGCCGCTCGCCATGGTGCCAGACCACGCCCAGGGCGATACCGCTGGCGAGGATGCCGGGCACCATGGAGATCAGCGTGACCAACGGGTCGTAGTTCACGCCGCAGGGCAGTTCGAATGCCAGCATGCCGATGAAGTGCATGGCCCAGATGCCGACGCCCATGGTCAGCGCACTGATCAGCGACCATGTCCATTTGGTGCGCGGGTCGCGCAGCAATGTCACTTGTTGTGAAGCGCGCAGCGCTGCGTAGGACGCCAGGATGGCCAGCAGAACCGAGACGACGACCCAAGCGGAGTCGTAAGAGCCTTCATAGAGCAGACTCATTTCGGGAGGGGACGGCAGGAACTGGAGTGCATCCATCTAGAGGTACCGCCGAGAGGTGTGGGTCGCGAACATTCTAGCAAATAGGCATCATGGCTAATGCTAGAATATTCGTATAAAACTCCAGCTAGCGATATGTCCGACATCCTCAACAAGATACTCGCCGTCAAGAATCAGGAAATCGCTGCTGCCATCTCGGTCCGGCCTTTGCCGGCCATCCGCCACGATGCGGAGCAGGCCGCAGCGCCACGCGATTTTGTCGGCGCCATCCGCGGCAAGATCGCGGCAGGTCAGCCCGCGGTGATCGCCGAGATCAAGAAAGCCAGCCCGAGCAAAGGGGTCATCCGTGCCGATTTCCGTCCTGCCGAGATTGCCGCCAGTTATGCCCAGCACGGCGCGGCCTGTCTGTCGGTGCTGACCGACGAGCAGTTCTTCCAGGGCAGTGCCGAATACCTGCAACAGGCGCGTGCCGCATGCGGGCTGCCGGTGCTGCGCAAGGATTTCATGGTGCATGAATATCAGGTCTATCAGGCGCGCGCGATGGGGGCGGACGCCATTCTGCTGATCGCGGCGGCACTGACGCTGAACCAGATGAAGACGCTGGAAGCGCTGGCGCAAAAGCTGGGCATGGCGGTGCTGGTGGAAGTGCACGATGCCAAGGAGCTGGAAGTCGCGCTGCAACTGGCAACGCCGCTGATCGGCATCAACAACCGTAACCTGCGCACCTTCGATGTGACATTGCAGACCACGCTCGATCTGCTGTCCGTCATCGCCGAGTCGGACAAGGGGCAGGATCGCATCGTTGTCACCGAGAGCGGGATATTCACCGCGGCGGATGTGAAGCTGATGCGCGACCACGATGTGCATGCTTTTCTGGTCGGCGAGGCGTTCATGCGCGCGGATGTTCCGGGCGCGGAGTTGGAAAAAGTCTTCGCTGCCTGAGCGCGGCGTACAGGAGTCAATATGAGTGCCATTCACCCGTCGGAACTTGCTTTTATCACCAAACACGCCCCGTTCGACCGCATGGAACTGCCGCATGTGCTGTGGATGCTGGAGCGCATGAATATCGGTTATTACGCCGAGGGCGAAGTGATCGTCACGCCGGAGCAGGGCGCGGTGGATCGCTTCCTCGTCATCAAGCAGGGCGTGGTGAACGGTGAGCAGAGTGTGGCCAAGGCTTCGGACACCGACACCTGGCTGGAGCTGATGGAAGGCGAATGCTTTCCGCTCGGGGCCTTGTTGGCCAACCGTCCGGTGGCGAGTGTCTATCGCGCGGGCAGCGATATCTTCTGCTACGAACTGCCGGCGGACGATTTTCGCCAACTGATCGGTCTGAGCGCCGCGTTCCGCGATTTCTGCACGCGCCGTATCGCCAACCTGCTGGAGCATTCCAAGCAGGTCATCCAGGCGCAATACAGCCAGTCAAGCGTCGAACAGCAGTCGCTGGCCAGCCCGCTGTCGACCATTATCCGTCGCGCGCCGGTGACCTGCTCGCCTGACACCACCGTGCGCCAGGCGCTGGAGGTGATGCGCGACCAGCGCATCGGTTCCATGGTGGCGGCCGACGAGGAAGGCCGCCCGCTCGGCATCATGACGCTGCACGATGTGCTCGACCGCATCGCCATCCCGCAGATCGACCTTGACCAGCCGGTCGTGGAGATCATGAGCATGCAACTGTCCTATCTGCCGCCGCAGGCGATGGCGCACGAGGCGGCGCTGATGATGGCCAAGCACGGTTTCCGCCATGTGCTGGTGGTCGAGAACGAGAAGCTGGTCGGGCTGGTGTCGGAGAAAGACCTGTTCGCGCTGCAGCGCGTCGGCCTGCGCCAGATCGGATCGGCCATCCGCCATGCGGACACGCCGCAGGTGCTGCTGCAATGTGCCACCGACATCCGCAAGATGGCGCACAACATGATGGCGCAAGGGGTGGCGCCGGAGCAGCTGACCCAGTTCATCTCGGCCTTCAACGACCTGCTCACCGCGCGCGTGGTGGAACTCGAATGCAAGGCCAGCGGCCTGACCGGCACCCCGTTGCACGACGGTTTGTGCTGGATGGCGCTGGGATCGGAAGGCCGTTTCGAGCAGACTCTGAACACCGACCAGGACAACGCCCTCATCTTCGTGGTGCCCGCCGGTATGACGGCCGACCAGGTGCGCGAAAAGCTGCTGCCGGTCGCGCGGCGCATCAACGAGACGCTGGATCTGTGCGGCTTTCCCTTGTGCAAGGGCGAGATCATGGCGAGCAACCCGAAGTGGTGTCTGTCGCTGGAAGAATGGAAGCGCACCTTCAACGGCTGGATCGGTGGCGGTTCGCCGGAGTCCCTGCTCAACGCCTCCATCTTCTTCGATTTCCGTTCGCTCTACGGCGCGGAACATCTGGCCGAAGACCTGCGCGGCTGGCTGGCGCGCGTGGCTGCCGACAACAGCCGTTTCCTGCACATGATGGCGGGCAACGCGCTGCGCAACCGCCCGCCGCTGGGTGTGGTGCGCGACTTCGTGCTGGGCAAGGGCAATACGCTCGATCTCAAGATGAACGGCATCACGCCGTTCGTGGATGCGGCGCGCATCTTCGCCCTCGCGGCGAGCGTGACGCAGACCAACACCATCCAGCGCCTGCGTCTGAGTGCGGCGAAGAGATC
>Ga0209417_1005420_pt1 | contig 14067 bp, 15 predicted proteins | sample RifGroF2_FD_184002 | JGI IMG/M metagenome (GOLD analysis project Ga0209417, IMG submission 184002) | Groundwater microbial communities from Rifle, Colorado, USA - Groundwater F2 (SPAdes) (version 2) | ecosystem: Environmental > Aquatic > Deep subsurface > Groundwater | place: Rifle, Colorado... | reverse complement strand
GTCCTGACCTCTCCATCGTCGTAGCTTATGGCAAAATAATACCAGAAGAAATTTTAAACATACCCAAACTGGGCTTCATAAACATACACTATTCCCTACTTCCAAAATATCGAGGAGCTTCTCCAGTAGAATCCGCAATACTAAATGGCGAGACTGAAACAGGTTTGAGTATTCAAAAAATGATATATAAAATGGATGCTGGACCAATTATTGAAGAAGAAAAAGTAAACATCTTTCCTGATGAAAAAGCTTTTGATTTACGAAAAAGATTGATACAAATAGGCGGAGATCTTTTAATTAATATTTTACCAAAAATAATAAACAGCAGTACAAAAGAAACAGAACAAGACGAGACAAAAGCCACTTTCTGTAAAAAAATAAAAAAAGAAGATGGTTTAATTAATTTAGATGATGACGCCACAAAAAATTACAATAAATTTAGAGCTTATGCCACGTGGCCAAGGACTTTCTTTTTTAAAAACAATAAAAGAATCATTATTACTGATGCAGTATTAGAAAACAATAAATTTAAAATTAGAAAAGTATTACCCGAAGGCAAGAAAGAAATAAAATACGAAGATTTTCTAAAATCTAGTATTTAGATGTAAATGGATTCCTGTCAGAAAGACCTTTCAACATTTTTTTTACACTAGCAGCCCCACGTTTAAAGAGAGTTTGTTTACGTTCTTTATTTCTTCTTATTTCTTCAAAAAGTCTTTCTTTAACCTCATCAACTGATTCATATAAATTTTCTTTATCAGAAGCATAATAAAACTTTTTACCATCTATATTTATCAAACAATCAGAATGGAATACTTCACCTGTCTTATGATGTTTCGTGCTTTGCCCAACTTCAAAAGCAACTTTTATTTCTCCCCCATTTTCCTCAATAGAAGAAAGAAGTTTCTCTAAATTGGTAACTTTTTTTAATACATAATCCTTGATAGCTTCTGTCAACTCTATATTCTTACTTTGTAAATTTATTTGCATACGTTAATTATATCATAAATTTTTCTCCTTGATAATTTCCTCCTCTTCTTTAGTAAATACCTTTTTGAGCCAAATTTGAGCCATAACTACAATCAATAGCACTAAGATAACAAAACCTATACCAGCATATACATTCTTTAGAATATGAGAAAGATAAGCAAAACCTAATCCTGATAGAAAACCTATGGCAGTGAGCGTAGTTAACCAAATCAATATAGCTGCTAAATCATTACAAATAAATCTCTTAAAAGCGATACCTGTTTTACTAACATAAAAAATTACAACTACTCTAGTACCAACGAGAAATTTTGCAAAAATAAAAGCAAATAAATGATTTCCTCTACTCAGACGCTGTATCGCTTCAAAAATTACAGTGATTGTCTTGGCAGTATAGCGATGACTCACTATCTTACCCGCCATTTTTGTTTTGCCAAGCAAAAACCACAAAGTATCCGAAGACAAAGTACCAAAAAAACTCACGATAAAAAATGGAACTAAAGGAAAAGCATTTTGAGCAGCTAAAAAGGAAAGAAAAATAATTGCTGATTCTCCTCCAAAAGCTGCACCCAAAAATATTATTATGTATTTCAAAAATGGATAACTGAGAATAAAAGCAGAAACCCATTCTACAAAAGAAGCCATAGAAGTATTCTAACAGTTTAAAGAGAAATATTCTATTTTTATTGCATCACGGCTCTAGATTTAGGACCAAAAATCCCATCTTGTACAAGATTATGATTCTTTTGAAATAGAATAACAGCAGATTTAGTAATAGGGCCAAATATACCATCAGAAGTAATATTTAGTTTAGTTTGTAAGCATTTGACTTGTTCACCTGTATTACCTTGTCTTAGGGTTAGAGTAATTGTACAGGTTGTAGTAGATGTAGGAGTAGAAGTGAAAGAAGTGCATGGTAGACCAGTGGTACTACTGTATTTGTCACCTATGGGACAGATGGTTTCAGTAATTATTCTTTTCTTAGGACGAGAACCACTGGTGGATGATATGGGTACAGCTTCTGTGGTGAAAGTAAGATCATTGCCATAACTCGTACCAACTTCATTTATTGCATAAACACGATAATGATATGTAGTACCAGGGATAAGAGAAGATAAATCGGCAGATAATACACCTGCACTGTATGGACCAGAAGATTGAATTACATTTGTTCCATAACTATCTGTAAGACCGTAGTTGAAACCTCTTTCTGAAATTTCATTATTTTCTATTCCTGTATCTGAAATATTCCCACTTATAGTAGCTAAGGTTTGACCTATAGCTGAAGTAATTAAAGTGGCCACAGTTGGTGCTACGGGAGTACAGACAGTTTCGTTGCCAAATACTGCAGAGTTATTTGATGCGGTAGAAGCAAAACAAGCATCACCATAAATCAAACCTCCACTGCCACCCGGAAGAAGAGAATTGGAAGTTAAATCATAAAAAAAAGCATCCCCTGATACTTCACCGCTGTTATGACTTGAATCATTAAAAGTCGCATTACCAGTCACAGTACCAGCAATTGCCCCAAATCCAGTCGTGCGATCATTTTCACTTGAATCATTAAAAATAACATCACCTGTTATGGTGCCTAAATTTTTAGTCGTATCATTAAATGTAGCTCCATCTGCTACTGTTATAGCTATTCTCGCAACTGCAGTTTCATTTATATCTAAAGTATTTACTGATGCTGCAACTCCGCTGTTAGAAGATATATCTCCTGAGATAATAGCATCATCACTTATAGTAGGTAAAACAGAAGCTTGTATAGTAAAACCGGAATCTGTCCACCAATTTTCTAAAGTGTTCCAATCCGTATCTATTGTAGCATTGTAATACAAAGTAGCTGCTTGCGCGCTAGAGACATTAAAAAATAGAAAAGTAAAAAACGATAAAAATAAAACAAGAAATAACATCATCTTTTTCATTAGAAAATTATAACATAGATTTACACCCCCTGTACAAATAGTTTTGAAAATATTATTTCTTTTTTTTGCTACTCTTATTAGTAGATTTTAGGTCTCGAGTCAAAGCTTTTAAGATAATATCCAATTCCATAGTCGCTACTCCGACCACTGTATCGGCACCTCCATAATAAATATAAAGTAAACCATCTTTGACTACCATGCCACAAGGAAAAACTACACCATTCACTATCCCATTTTTCTCATAAAATTCTTCCGGTTCAAATATCGGATCAGTAGTACGTGACAAGACAAGAGTAGGATCTTTTAGATCAAGCAAGACTGCGCCAATACGATAAGTATGGTGACTCGTAGATATACCATGATATAAAAGTAGCCAGCCATATTTGGTTTTTATGGGTGGAGCAGAAATGCCGACTTTCAAACTATCCCATGCATTTATTCTCGGTCCAATTATTCTAATACATTTTTTTACCGTTTCAGTTTTAAAACTTAGAGATTTTAGGTAGTCTCCACAAATTTCACCACCGACTCTATGTAAAATAAAATACTTTCCATCAATTTTTTCTGATAAAATACAAGTATCTTTATCATCAAAACCTGCAGGAGTAATAAGTGCAGGCAGACTCCACTTCCAATTTTTTTTAAGAAAATCTTTTTCTGTGATAGAAGATACAGCTACCCTAGGAGGCCCGACACCGTCAAATGCCGTATAACACATATATATCTTTCCTCCTATTTTTGTGAGTCGCGCATCTTCACAACCAGAATTCCCACCAGCAACTTTTTTTAATTCAAAGCTTTCTCTGGGAATGTAAACAGGTAGAGTACTTCTCTCATCTATTGAGAATCCATCTTTAGTAGATGCATAACCAACAGTAGAAGTATTATCCATAGACAAAGCTCGATAGAGTAGGTGCGTCTTGTTTTTAATTCTTAACGCAGCGGGATTGAATGTAGCTTGAGCTTCCCATGGATGTGTTTTATCTGGCACGATAACAGGATTTCCTTCATAACGATTGAAATGCCACCTTGCACTCGTCTCTCTACGCATTGTCCCTATCAAATCATCAATATTTACATGAGCCATACATACAGTCATATCCGTCGCTCCATAATATATATAAAGGGTATCTTTTTCTAAAATTGCACCTGAGGGAAAAATAACATCTGGAACATGCCCTAAAAGTTCATACGGCTCTCGTGGAACCAACATGGGGCCTCTAGTGTGCCCTACAATATCAAGCGGATTATCTAAATCTAATAGTACAGCCTCAATACCAAAAATACGAGGCAAATTGTCTCCCCCAGAAAAATAATTCTGTATATGAGAATACAATAAAAGCCATCCGTTTGGGGTCTTGATAGGTGTAGTTCCTACTTCAGTATGATCAAAATCATTTCTCTTTAATGATAGAGTATGTTCATCTAAATTCTCATACCATTTTTCCCAAAATTTTGTATCCCACAATTCTTCTATTTCATCCACTTGCGCGATAGCAATTTTGGATGGAGGCATATCTGTATTTACTGTAAGTATCACCGTGACTTTTCCATTGACACGCTTAGGGAAAAGAGTCATCGCTTTTGCATTAAAAGGAGTAACTAAATGACGTTCATCAACTTTTTTTAAATCTTTAGATACTGCTACTGCTACTTTTATACCGTCTGCCCCAAATGGATACTTTGAAAGTGCTGTATAAAAAGTATAATAATTACCTTCAAAATAAGTAATACGTGGGTCTTCACAACCATATTTTTCCCATTCTTCCTCTGGGGTAATAAAAGGGACACAATCTTCAAAATGAATTCTATCTTTTCCTTTACCTATTCCTATCACAGATACACGTTCTGGTACACGCAATTTATCTTCTGCTCCTATAGCTCTATATACTCCATAATAAATCTTTCCCTTTTTTACTACACTCATATTGAAAGCAGCAAAAGCTTCCCAGTAATGGTCTTTAAATGGAATTAAAATTGGGTTATGATGAGATCTTTTTACTACGTACATAAAATAATTATACCTTTCTTTTTTTACTTTTTACTTTCGTCGTGCTGGAACTAACTAATTCTTTCAAAAACTTTTCTAAATTTGCAGTGGCCACACAAGATACTTTATCAGCTCCACCATAATATACAAACAATTCACCATCTTTGACTATAGCCCCACAAGAATATACTACTCCACTTTTATATCCTTCATTCTCATACCATTCATCTGGTTCCAAAATTGGCTGGCTTGAATTATATAAAATCTTAGTAGGATCTTTTATGTCCAAGATCATAGCCCATAATTTATATCTGTGCATCTCACCTTTATCCATCTTGTGATATATTATGAGCCAACCATATTTTGTCTTGATAGGAGTTGGGCCTACTCCTCTTATGAGCCTATCACGAGTCCCCCACAACGGACTTCCTTGATGAATACTATGTATAAAATTATTTCCGTTTAATTCTTTTAGGTCTTTTACATAATCTATCATTATGTTGGGAGAAATACTGTGTAAAATTACATATTTATTATTTATTTTTTCTGGAAAAAGAACCCAGTTCTTATGTATCTGTCCTGGTGGAGAAATCAAAACCGGTTTTTCCCAATTCCAACGTCTTTCTATAAAATCATCTAGACTGATAGAAGTAAGGGCTATTCTCACAGATCCCCATCCATCAAAAGCTGTATAAATCAAATACACTCTATCATCAAAAAGAGTCAACCTGGGATCTTCACATCCACCACCCCAACCACCACCTGAACAATAAGATATATTTGGAACAATTTTGGATACAGGCTCTATCGCTTTATGATAATAAGCTAATTCTTTTGAATCTTTATCAATATTAAAACCATTAAAAGTCTTTGCATAACCCAATACTGAAATATCATTATCTCCTATCGCCCTATAAATAATATGCACTTTTCCATCATGATAAAGTGCTGTCGGATTAAAACTGGCTTTAGATTCCCAATACAAATTATTTTCTGGTTCAATAATCGGATTTTTATTTGATCTTTTTAAATCAAGTGATGTCTTACTCCTTGGTAAGATTTTGGGTAAAATCTTCTTTATAATCTTTTTTTTCTTTTTACTAATTATTTTTTTCTTAACAACAACTTTTTTAGTAGTTTTTTTAACTACTTTTTTTACTATTTTCTTTTTTGTCTCGACTTTTTTCGAAACTATTTTCCTCTTCTTTTTAAGTGCGGCCATATTTATCTTTTATTCTTACAATATCCTCTTCATCAAAATTTCCAAAAGCTATCTCTAATACTTGTACATCATCATCTTTCGCTTCAAGCTGGTGGGGTTGTAATTTCTCTATCATAAACTCGTCTCCCGGATTTGCATTTTTTTTATTTTCTCCAACCGTCACGAGCGGATGTCCAGAAATTATTCTCCAAAATTCGGTTCTGTGCCCATGATCTTGCAAACTCAAAGACCCGCCACGATTTACAGAAAGAATTTTCACAGTACTTACCTCATTGTGAGTAAATTGATCAAATTGTCCCCAGGGTTTTTTTACTGTGAGTGTCTTCATATTTTATATAATACATTATATAACTAAATAAATTTTTAGCTAATCCATTCTTTTATAATAGCCTCTGTATCATCTGGCCCTTCTACCTTTATCGTTTCAACTCCAGCCTCATATACTGAATAATCATTTCCTCCAGGGAAAATACCATCTCCAATGAAAATCATATCCGCCTTTTCAAGCTTGAGTTTTTTTAATAACCTTTCAAGTCCTACTGCTTTATTAAAACCTTTTGTTAAAATATCTATGCTGGAACTTCCATTTATTAAAATATCAACTTCTGGTAACTCGGGACTTATTTTCTCTCTAATCTTTTCTCTTTTTTTACGATCTGGATCCCAAAGTCTTTTTATTTTTATAGGAGCTTGTTGTCCATTTGGAGTAAAAGTAATTTGTGTATCTCTATCTTCAATGATATCACCTATTGGATTTGATGGTATATCATATTGATTGGAATCTATTATTTCTTGCAATAATTTCTTTGCTTTATCTTTTACTTTTTCATCTAATGGCTCTTTATCAGTAAGTTTCCAGTCTTTTTTATTTTCATCATATTCATATCTTTGGCTTCCACTAGTAGGCAGTAAGATTAGATTCTTCACAAAAGAAGACATGGTACTATCTCCATAAAATGGAGGTAAAAATTGAGTTCTAAATTGTTCAAAACGTCCACCAGAAATAGCGACGACTATTTTCGTCTTGCACAGCTCTTTTATCAATTCCGCCATTTCTAAAGTTATTGGACTTTTACTTACTGTAAGTGTTCCATCTACATCAAAAGCAATAATTTTTTTATCTGGTAACATCCCGGTATTAAAATTTTAAATTGTTAATAATATTAGTCATTTATTTTTTAGTGAAATTTAATACGGGACAAGTTTTATTTTTTCCCGTCACGGCGGGCAGGCTTTTTTAATTTTGCTTTTTTTACCAATTCTGATGAGCTTTGGACTTTACCTCCCCAGCCTACATCATTCACAACAACACAGCCAACTTCATTACAAATTTCTAATTCTGGTATGTTGCCAGAGTGCCGATCTCCTCCTTTCGCAAAAACATGCGGACGAAGAACCCGAATGTCTTCAATTACACTTATATCTTTTGTATTCTTCTTGTGACTACTTAAAACTACCCTATCAACAAAATGAAATGCCTCAATAATTTCTTTTCTCTCAAATTCAGACATAAAAACAAATCCTTTTTTTAGTTTTAACCAATGGTCATTGTTTAGTAGCACCACAAGCTCATCTCCCAATTTTTTAGCTTCTTGCAATAAACGTATATGCCCAACATGTATTGGATCAAATCCTCCACTCACCATCACCACTTTCTTTTTTTTTGATGGAGACTTTTTTTTCATAACATAGATTAATGTAAGTAATCTATTACGTAATAGATTACGTAATTAATTACGTACTTATTTTAATAAAAATCTCAATGTTGAAACTACGCGAATTTTTTTGTATTCAGGAGAACCTGGATCTTTATCAGAAATATCAAATACTCCTTGGTTACCACGAGACACAGCACCCAGACTAGAACCGGACTCTTCCGCAAATTGCACAGCTGATGCTCTAGCATTTTTGATAGCTTCAGCGAGCATTTCTGGCTTAATACTATTTATATCTGAAAACTGAAACTCTATTGAGTTTTGATTTAGAGTAACTCCTCTTTTCACTAAGTCCAAACTCTCTTTAGAGGCAGAACGAACTAAGTCAACTTTTTTAGTATAAACAGAAAGCTGAATATAGGCATTGTATCTAAATAATGCATCTTTGTAGGTATCTTGATAAATATTTACAGGAGCGACATTTATTTCTGATGCTTCAAATCCTTTTTCTGTCATAAATGACCTAATAGCTAACGTGTTTTTCTCAATGTCAGCATACAGAGAATCAATATTGTTTGATTTCACATCAAAATTAAGAGACCAAATGGCTACATCAGCCTTTACTATTTTTTCTGACAAACCTTTTACTTCTACATAAGATCCTTGTTTTGAAAAATTCTGTGCAGAAAAAAAGAAAACCAAGCTAAAAACCAATAATACTGAGCTTATAATCCAAACACTGTAATTTCTTATATTTTCCATAAAAATATTTCAACTTATTAACTGTTAACCCTTATTTTGAGTTTTTCTAAGAGCTCTTTTAGCAAGCATAGCTCTCTTCACAGTCAAGCGTTTTGCTGTCTTGTGAGAAAGTCTAGATTTCTTTTTAGGACTAAGTGTCGTTCCTCTTTTTGCCATAGATTTTTAAAAATTTATTAATAATAAAACTTGTATTTATTGTACTATAAAACTAAAAATAACCCAAACTTTTACTTTATTCTGTTAATACTTGAGTACAAAATGAACAACGTTTTGCACCTATTGGAATTTCACTCAAACATTCTACACATTTTTTAGTCGTCGGGTCGACAGGAGACTCTTTCTGGGATTTGGATACAAGCAAATTCATAGGTTTGACTACAAAGAAAAAGATAGTAGCTGAAACCAGAATAAACGAAATCAGTGCATTCACAAAATGGCCATACATAAAATCACTGCCATTTATAGTAAATGAGAGGCCAGAAAAATCTGGCACTTTTGCTATAGCTGAAATAAGTGGAGTTATAAAATCTGAGACTAAAGCAGATACGACAGTTCCAAAAGCTGCACCTACGACTACACCCACAGCGAGATCAACGACATTCCCTCTAAGCAAAAATTGTTTAAATTCTTTTAACATAAAAACTTAAAAAGAAAAATGTCGAGAAAATTGTCCGACGACAGGGAGCTCTTTCTCACGTCTTTCTACCACATTCACTATACCGATGATGGCCAGTACCAATACTGCGAGATTTATTATATTCACAAACATAAAGAACGGCCACATCATAGAAGCAATAACCCAAACTATCACTTCAATCACAACTAAAACTAAACCTTGTTTGATATGAAACTTTATGAAAGGATCATCTTTCGCAACCAAATAAGAAACGATTACGAGTGGCCCAAGATAAGCCAAAATTCCCATCACAGTTTTATTATCTTTTTTATCGAGAAAATTTCCATCCCCCACTGAACCTTCACTTGTGTTATTAGGATCCATAAATATTTTGATTCTGTAGAATCATGCCACGCAATATCAATTAAAGCGTGGTGTTAAATTGATAATAATTATCGCCTTTCTAATTATACCACAAAATCTTCTTTTCTTTAATTTGAAGTCTTTGTCTTTATCTTATATCTAAATACCCATTTAACTAATTCTACTAAAAATACATTCAAAATACTCCATAAAACTATGAGCCAAATCCAAAAAATAGGCAATGGAGCTATGTCAAATAAATTTCTTATAAATGGAATTGACATAGTAGCTATCAAGATACTGACTCCGATCAACACAGCGACATTGAGTTTTCTATTTGAAAATGGATTATAGGAAAATATAGATTTATATAAACTTCTAAAAGAAAAAGCAATGACCAAGATATATATGGAAACACATACAAATAAAATTGAGCGTACTATTTTTGCTTCAATATCAAAACTCAACAAGAAATAATAAAGAAGAAATATCAAAATAGAACTCAATGTACCGAGGCCAAATGATAATATTTTAACTTCATTATTTAATAATTCTTTTTTTAAACCTTTTTTATTTATTCCTTTATCTAAATTATCATCATAAGCAAAAGCTAAAGCAGGCAAACTACCAGTAAATAAATTAATCCAAATAATCTGGAGTGCATTTAGGGGTATAGCAATGTTAAACAAAAGACTTCCTCCAATCACAAAAACCATGTCCATAGAATTTGATATCAGATAGACAAAAGTTTTCCTAATATTTGCAAGAATTCTCCTGCCCTCATCTATAGCCATACTAATGGTCTCAAAATTATCATCGAGCAATACTAAATCTGCAGCACTTTTTGCGACATCGCTACCAGAGCCAAGAGAAATTCCTATATCTACAGACTTTAAAGCCGGAGCATCATTTACTCCATCTCCAGTCATTGCTACCACCTCTCCCAAAGAATGATATAAATTACCAATACGAAGCTTGTCCTCTGGAGTAACTCTCGCAAAGATTTTTATCTTTTGTATGACACCAAGCAATTGCTCATCCGTCATTTGACGAATATCTTCTCCCACTAAAACTTGATTTTCTAACACCTCCCAACCGAGACTTTTAGCCACAGACATAGCTGTACCTTTTAAATCACCAGTGATTATCACTACTCTAACTCCATGCATTTCTATATTTTTTATAGCCAATGGAACTTCTTCTCTTATCGGATCAAAAAATGACAAAATTCCTTTGAATTCAATATCTCGAATAGATTCTGTGCTAACCTCTTTTAAATTTCCTCCATCAAATGTACCAATTGCTATCAATCTTTTTCCTTCAGCACTTGCCCTTTGTATCCAAGAAGAAATTTTTAAATAAGTTTCTTTATCAACATTTGATTTTTCCAATAATATATCCGGAGCCCCCATGATAGTATATTCATTTTCATTTTTAGAGACAGAAAATTTATTTGAAGAATTAAATGGAATATGCAGTGAACTTTCTCCCAACATAGTTTCTTTAACTGAAATACCGTGCAAAATAGAAGCCTTAGCAATATTTATTTCAAATGGATGACCGGCAAATCTCCATTCTTTTTCAATATCATTTGGGTTCTGAATAACAATATTTATATTCTTCAATGATAATTTGAGTATTGTTTCTTGATCAGAATTTAAATCTACAATTTTTTCTTCAGAATATTCTTCTTTTACCAAATCATCAAAAGTATAAATTCCTACGAGTTGCATATCAGCTTTAGTCAAAGTACCTGTCTTGTCTGTCATTACTAGTGTAGCTGATCCTAAAGTCTCTGCTGCAGTCAATTTTCTTACTATCCCCTTTTTTTGAGCAATTCTTTCAGCCCCGACAGATAAAATTACAGTGAGCGCTATGGGCAAAGCTTCAGGAACTGCTCCTACTGCCACAGCTGCGGACAAAATCAACATTTGAAATACTGGCTCCCCTCTTAATACACCAAAAATAAAAATAACTGAAACAATAAATATTACTAATATAAAAATATACCAAGAAAGTTGACTAATTCCTTTTTGAATTGGTGTAGGCACTCTATCCGTTTTTGAAACCATTTCTGCTATTTTACCTATTTCAGTATTACCACCTGTTTCTACTACCACAGCAGTAGCAAAACCTTCTATAACTAGAGTTCCAGCATAAACCATGTTTAATCTATCGGCTAGCGGAGTAGATTCTTCTATTATCTCTATACTCTTATTCTCTGGGACAGACTCTCCTGTCAAAATAGCTTCATCTACTTTAAAACTATTAGTAAAAATCAAACGCGCATCTGCAGGAATTCTTGATCCATAAGATAATTTAATAATATCTCCAGGTACTAAAAAAGAAGATTCAATTTCCTCTTCATTTCCATCTCTAATCACTCTAGAACGATCTTTTATATAGCTTTCTAATTTTTCTAAAGTATTCTCAGCTTGATATTCACGATAAAAACCAAGTCCAACATTTATTAAAATTGCACACAAAATAACAATCATATTCAACCATTCTTGTAATACGCCAGTCAAAATAGCCGCTCCCATTAAAATAAAAATAAGAGGACTCATAAATTGTTTTATTGCTAATTTCGGAATACTTAAATTTTTCTTTTTTCTAAAATCATTATTCCCAAATTGCTCCAAGCGTTTTTGGGCTTCGTCTTCAGATAGACCACGGATCGTAGTGTCCAATTTACCCAAGACTTCTTCTACAGCAAAAAACCAAGGTGTCTGTATTGCATCTCTCTCTTTCATAAAATGATTATAACACACATATTGTGTCACTAGCATGCTTCTGTTACGTCAAATATACATCAGGATGACTTGGTCGATTGTTTCTCTAATTATTAAAATAATTATCAAAAATCTAATAAAAACAATAAAACTATATGAAAAAATTAACACTAATAAAAAAATCCCTGACAACATTTACCCTTCTGGCTTTTGCAGTTGTTTCTTTTGGTATAACACCACAAATGACACAAGCAGCAACAGCACCGATAGATCTCGGAACAGCTGGTAATTATACAATCTTAACAAAAACAGGAATCTCAACTACTGGAGCTACTTCAGTCGTTGGAGATATGGGAGTGAGCCCATCTCAAGCAACTTCTATAACTGGATTTGCCTTGAGCCTTACGGCGGGAAGTCCATTTTCTACATCTGCACTTGTAACTGGGAAAATATATGCTCCGGGTTATGCAGCTCCGACTCCTGTCAATCTAACGACAGCGATAAGTGATATGGAAACTGCTTATACAACAGCAAATGGATTAGCACCGGGAGTCACCGAACTTGGCGCTGGAAATATTGGGGGACTAACAATTGTTCCTGGGGTATACAAATGGACTACCGGTGTCACAATACCGACTGACGTCACTCTTTCCGGTGGTGCAGATGATGTCTGGGTATTTCAAATAGCTCAAAATCTTGATTTAAGTTCTGATACACATATTCTTCTTAGCGGTGGAGCACAAGCAAAAAATATTTTTTGGATAGTTACTGGTCAGACAACTATCGGTACTGATGCTATCTTTAATGGAAATATTTTAGACAAAACAGCAATTGTGTTAAACACTGGAGCAAGTTTAAATGGCCGAGCCTTAGCACAAACTGCAGTCACACTGGATTCCAATTATGTTTCCAATATTTGGAATAAAACAATTGGAACAATCACAGGAACAATTGGTGGATTTGGAATCTTAAAAGTTGATTCAATAGAAACTCTGGACAGTACAGCTACTGCAAACAATTCATTTGAAGATGGTTGGGAATATGTATTCAATATCACTGTTCCTACAAATGAAGCAGACCTCTCAATGAAATTCGCAGATTGGGTAAGGACTGGTGGAAGTGAGTTAATTCCTGCAGGTGGTAATATGAGAATCTCTTCTCCACAAGCAAACAATGGTGGAGCAACAGTTCTAATCACAGCAGCTGATACATATTCTATTCCAGCACTTACTATGGTTACTGATCTTAATCCTTCATTAGATGGAATACAGGTAAAAGTTATTGTAGAAGTTAAAATACCTGTAGGTACAACTAGTGGATCTTATACGACAAGTTACGGCGTTAAATCAGAATAATAATATACAAAATTATGAAAAACAAAATATTATTAAAATCTTTCCTAATGCTCACACTAATATTTTCTTTTTATTCTTTTGTACAAGCATCTGATATCACGACGAGCAACTTCTCTCCCGATGGAACAGCCTTCGGACCCGGAGTAAACAATCTAGCACTTGAAGATAATACACAAACTCCGATAGCTGTAAGTACAATAAAATCATCAAACCTCGCCACGACAGCTATTAATGGGTTTAATGATTTGAGCACCAGTTCTTCGTTTTGGATAGTCTTCATTCTTTTGATTCTATTTGCTTTCTTCGTTTATATTTATAGGCGATCGTCAACCTTAATTCACCCCTGAATTAGGACACTCTAATATTTCTAATAATACACCACTTGCCCTTGCGACTTCAAGGGAAGAACGGTACCCTAAAATTTTTCTCGGTTTGTTGTTGATTTTTAAAATAATTT
>Ga0209417_1005417_pt1 | contig 14086 bp, 13 predicted proteins | sample RifGroF2_FD_184002 | JGI IMG/M metagenome (GOLD analysis project Ga0209417, IMG submission 184002) | Groundwater microbial communities from Rifle, Colorado, USA - Groundwater F2 (SPAdes) (version 2) | ecosystem: Environmental > Aquatic > Deep subsurface > Groundwater | place: Rifle, Colorado... | reverse complement strand
ATTCTTTACAATTGTATTTGTGTTTAAAAAACATAAAAAAATGGAATATAATATTAAATAATTCCTTTAAAGGATTATAAACGGATTTAATTGTCTTATTATTACAATAAGACGCAAACTAGGGAGAGTGTGTGACATGTCATCAATTCAATTCGGCGGTATAGGTTCAGGACTTCCTGTTCAGGATTGGATAACAGCTCTTATCCAGGCAGAAAGTGCACGACTCGCTAACCTGCAAACACAAAAAACCAGTATTCAGACTTCTAAAACAGCTTTAAATACTGTAGAGTCAAAGTTTTCATCTCTTAGATCTTCTTTGGAAAAACTTACTGATGCTAATCTGGCTTCAACATTTGACCTTTTTCAAAGAAAAAAGATAACAGGCTCTGATGATGCTATTGCTACAGCCACTGTTTCCAGTGGGGCTACAATACAAAATATTGATCTGCAGGTTTTAGGTCTTGCAACTTCAACCACGGCTAAGAGTTTGTCAACAGTAGGCAAAGTAATAGACGGCACAGAAACTTTTACTGATCTTGCTAACGGAACGGCCAAAGAAGGCTCTTTCTCTATTTATGTTAACGGCGTAAAAAATGAATTTGAAATAGATGAAACAGCTACAGTAAATGATATTATAGATGATATTAATAATGCAGGGATTGCCGGGCTTAGCGCTCAAATAAACGCCGGAAAATTTGAAATAACATACGATAACACCCAGATAAATAGCGTTAAACTGGGTTCCAGTAGCGATGACAGTAATTTCTTTAATGTAATGCAGCTTTCAACGGCTGATGCAGCATCTTCTGGCGGGGATAACATGACTTTCTCCAGCACAATTCAGGTAAACAAAGTAGACACAAATGTAAGTATTTTTGATGCTGCCGCAAATCTTAATGGTACCTTTAATGTAGGAACAACCTATAAATTTAAAATAGGGGGTTCTGATGAGTTTACGATAAATTCAAGCACAACCCTTCAGGACGTAATAAATAGTATAAATAGCGATGATGATGCAGGAGTTAGTGCAACCTATGATTCAAGGTTAAATAAAATTGTTTTAACAGCAAAAGACGCCGGAGCAACAGCAATAAACCTTGAAGATACATCAGGAGATTTTCTTGAACAAATAGGCCTTGTTCAAGATGTTGCAGGTTCTCCGGATTCACTTTCTTCCCAGACCCTTGGGACTAATGCCCGAGTAAAAATCAATGGCTCAGATGAAATTGAAGTAAATTCAAACAAACTAACCGGCGATATAACAGGTTTTACCGGCGTTACAATAAATCTTAAAAATGTTACTGAAGGCACAGAAACAATAACTTTTAACGTAGAACAGGATACTGAGCAGTTAACCAGTGCAGTCGAAGACTTTATTGGTAAATTTAATGCAATGGTAAATGAGATAGACTCTAAAACCAAGTCAGGCAAGGATTTGGCGCGTGAATACTCGCTTGTCTCTTTAAGAAACAGCCTGAGAATGACAGCAACCGGCGCAGTAAGCGGACTTTCTGATTACGATAGTTTGGCAATGATAGGTATATCAACAGGAAAAGTGGGTACAAGCGTTGATGAAGCAACTAAAACTCTAACTCTTGATAAAGATAAGTTTCTTCAAGCCTTACAGGAACGGCCTGATGAAGTAAAAGCCTTGTTGGTTGGAGATTCGGCGAGCGGTATAACAGGAATTCTTCAGCGATTGGAAGCAAAGGCTGAAAGTGCTCTGGATCCTGTTAATGGTTATTTTGCCGCAAGAGAAGGCTCTATGAACAGTCAGATATCAAGTATTGATAGCTCCATTTTGAGGGAGACAGAAAGGCTGGATCATAGGGAAGAATACCTTACAAGGCAGTTTAATCAGATGGATCAGTATATAAGTCAGATGCAGCAGCAAAGTTCTGCACTTGCTCTGTTGTAAACCATAATAAACGGGGAGTATAAATGATAAAGAAGATAAAAGCAGGTTTTAACAAGCTTAAATATGGTCTTTTTGAAGATAACAGGGTCGGAATAATAAAATTGGAAGGTATTATTCTTGATACCGGCTCGTTTCCTGTTGCTACAAAATTTGTGGAATCTCTTAAGACAGCAAAAAAACTGGGCATTAAAAATATTGTAATACGAATAAACAGTCCGGGCGGTACGGTTGGGGCTTCCCAGGAAATATGCAGGGAACTTAAAAAAGCACGGGAAGATGGGGCAAAAATCATTGCTTCCCTTGGTGATGTTGCGGCTAGCGGCGGTTTATATGTTGCAGTTGCAGCGGATAAGATAGTCAGTAACCCGGGAACAGTTACAGGTTCAATTGGTGTAATAATTAAAACAAATGTGCTCAAGACCTTGTACGAAAAAATAGGTATTGATAGTGAAGTAGTCAAATCTGGACAGTATAAAGACATACTTTCAAGCACAAAACACTTGTCTAACGAAGAAAAACAAATTCTGCAAAGCCTGATAGATTCTACTTACGAGCAGTTTGTAGAAGAAATAGTCCAGAATCGTAAAATTAGCAAAGAAGAAGTAAAGAAATTCGCTGACGGCAGGATCTTTTCCGGAACGCAGGCCAAAGAACTGGGCCTTGTTGATGAAATAGGCTCTATGAGTGATGCTGTGGATTTAGCTGCAAAATTAGCTGAAATGAAGGAAAAGCCTGTTACAGTTGACTTAACTCCTAAAAAAACCTTTATACAAAAGGTTACAGGAGCGAATATGCTGGAAATCCTTGAAAATGCAGGGTTAAATGCTTTTTACAAAAGAGTTCCTTTGTGGCTGATGTCTGAGTTTTAATTTTCCAGCTTAAATAACATCTTATACAAGCTATCTTCTACATAAAGCCACATATCATAATACTTTCCATCATCTGTGAGTTGGAAATCAGCTTTTGCTCTGGGAGGAAGAAAAGGTTTTCTGTGTTCAAGGACTTTTTTGAAAGGCCATCCCACTATTTTTTTAGTGGTAAAAAATGGCTGAGTGTACCATAGATGTTTTGGTTCAGGCGGTTTCGGGAAAGTTGTTTCAGGATTTATCCAGGATTTGTGGTAAATAGGAACTGAGCCTATTACTCGCCCATTTTGCTTGAAAATAGCATATCTGTATCCATCTTTGTTTTCAGGTTTTACAAGGTAATAACCAGGCTTGAGGACTATATTTTTGTTCCTTAATTTGGCTGGGAGCCTGACAAGAACGTAAGGTGAAATAATATATTGCTGGTAATCCTGGTCTTCTCTCTCGTCTACGCCTGTTTCATACATATAATCAAGTATAGGAGTGTCTTTATATAGAAGGTCATAGTTCAATTCCCCATGACACGGGGATATAAAGACAAACAAGGCAAGTATTATGAAGAATTTTCTCATTCTGTTTCCCTGTTTAAATCAAGAATCTTTGCCAGTGCGCGGGTATCGCCCTTAAGTTTAAAGTATTCAGCAAACTTTGACGTGGTTTTTAAGATAAATGACCTGCCGTTTTTGTCTTTTTTTCTACTGATAAGTCCTTTTTCAAGAAGTTCCCCAATGTGGTCATAAGCTATTGCGCCTCTGAGGTCTTTTAAAGCAGTTTGCTTGATGGGTTCTTTCAGGGCAATTATGGTAAGTGTCTTTAAAACAGGAGGCTTCAGTTCTACTGGTACAAGTTTTTCTACAATATCCTTGTATTCTTCCCTTATCTGCAGTATATAACCATTTTCGTCGTCAACCTCCAGGGCGGTTTCTCTGCCGGAATAGTCCATTATAAGGTCAAGAAGCTCGGCCTCAACATCAGTCGGGTCTTCTTTTAAAAGTTCCGCTATTTCTTCAACTGTAGCGGCCTTTCCAATTACAAACAATACTGCTTCTATTCTGGCTTTCAGGGTCATTGTCCGCTAACCACATAAATATCTGAGTAAAATTCATCCTGCACAAGGTCAATTCTGCTGCGTGACGCAAGAAATAGCAGTGCTATATAAACGGAAACCTTGTCCATGCCTGTTTTCTGGAGTTCTGACATTTCTATTCTATCGTCGGTTTTAAATAATTTTTCAAGCATGCCTTGAAGAGCTGTAATGCTTTTGTCAATATACTCATCATGGGCCATGTTTATAATGTCTTCAGCGGTGAATTTTTCGTAAGAGTGCGCCCTGCGAGCAAATTTTCTCTGCTTGTTCTTTAATGCAAGCTTTTTGTCCAGTTTTTCATAAAATTCAAGCTGTTTTATAAGATCTTCAAGGGTTACAACCCGTTCCCTGTGAAGTCTTACACTGGTACGTCTTTCCAGGACATCATCCAGGGAAATTACATTGCTTAAGTCAATATTATCTGTATCACTATCTATTTCCTCAAAAAATTCAGATTCTTCCAGCTCCCTTTCCTCCAGGGGCTTTATTCCTTCAAGGATATCAGATTTTAGTCTTAGCAATAAGGCTGCAAAAAAGAGGGTTCTGCCTGTTAATTTCAGGTTATATGCTTTCATTTCAACAAGTTTTTGAAGGTATTTATCTGTAACATCAGCTATGTCGATATTCCACGGGTCAATTTTGCCGCTTTGCGACATCTCGACCAGTATTTCTATACCATCGACTTCGTTTTCGTTTATATTTGGTAAATCCGCCTGTCTTTTAAGCATGGAGCTTTATTCCTGTTACCTTTGTGATTCCGCTATCTTTTTGTGTAACGCCTATTGTTCTGTCTGCCGCTTCTATCATAGGCTTACGCAATGATACAACAATAAACTGAGTATTTGAAGAGTGTGATTTTATCATTTGTGCGAGTTTTTCAGCATTTATTCCGTCGAGATGCATATCAACTTCGTCAAAAGCATAAAATGGCGCAGGCAAATAACGCTGTATTGCAAATACAAAAGCCAGCGCAGTAATAGATTTTTCGCCGCCGCTCATAGACTCCAGCCGCTGCATTTTTTTGCCATGCGGCTGGGCTTCTATTGTCAGCCCTCCAGCAAGGGGATTTATATCATTCTCAAGGATTATACTTCCTTCCCCGTCTGATAATTGATTGAAAATTTCCTTGAAATTCCTGTTAATGTTATCAAAAGTTTCCCTGAATGACTTGATTTTCAGCTCTTCATAGCCGTTCATCCTGTCAATAATTTGCTTTTTCTCACTGGTCAGGGTGTTTATCCTGTTTTCCAGTTCTTCTTTTCTGGCTTTAACCTCGTCATATTCGGTAAGAGCCTTCATGTTAACGGGCTCCATTTCGGTCATTCGCTTTTCCAGCCGAGTTATATTTCTTGTAACCTCATCAAGGGAAACATCTGTGGACTTTAATTGTGCTACATCATACCCCTGCTCTACTAATTCATTTCTTATAGTGTCGAGCTCAGGTTCAAGTTCTTTTCTTCTGGTTTTAAATGCTTCTACTTGTTCTGTTAACCTGTCAATCTTGGTTTCAAAAATAGCTTTAGTCTTTTCAAGGCTGAGTATTTCAGCGTTTAGTATTTGTCTCTGGTTTTGCAGCTCGGTTAATTCTGTGCTGATTTCACTAATTTTAACGTGCAGTTCTTTTAAGCTTTCTTCTGTTTGTGTTATTTCCACTGAAAACGCTTCTTTTTCGATCTTCAGTTGTTCATTTTCCTGACCCAGCTCAACAATTCTGTTTTCCTGGATAGTTATAGTTTTTTCATTAAAATCAATTTCCATTTTAATAGCTTTAATATCGTTCTCACAGTTGGCAAGTTTTGCTTCATACCGCTTTAATTCCAGCTCGATGCCCTGCGTTAAGTCGTTTAATTTTGTGAGTTCGTTTTGTGGCAAGGCTTTTTCAACATTTTCAATATCCTGAGCCAGTGTTTTTATATTATTTACAAGTTTATCAAGTTTTAAATTGGTTTCATTAAGTTCTTTTTTAGCGTTTTCAAGCTCAGGGGTTTTTGTTGCTAATGTTTCCTGGCTTTTAGCAACCTTTAAATCAGTGCTTTCAAGGTTTTTAACAACATTTTCCAGCTCAAATTTCTTTTTATTAAGCTCGGTCATTACTGATGAATAATCCCGCCTCACATCATCAAGCTTGATTTCTGTTTCCTTCTTTTGTTTATCAAGCATAATAGCCTTGTCCTGAAGTTTTTGAAGTCTTTGTTTAAATGTTTCCAGTTCCTCATCTTCGTTTTGGGCAAATTTTATGCCTGATTTTTGGACAGAGCCGCCTGTCATGGCTCCTGTTTTTTCAATAAGGCTGCCGTCAAGCGTTACCATGCGGTATTTGCCCGTCAATTTCTTTGCTGCATTTAAGTCTTCAACAATTAGCGTGTCGGTAAGTGCGTAGTAAAAAGCTGATTCATAAGCTTTGTCAAATTCAATTAAATTTATGGCAAAATCTATTACGCCCGGATTTGTTGGTGGTTTTATTCCTCTTGGTCTTGGATTCATTTTATTAAGGGGTAAAAAGGTTGCCCGACCTGCCTGTGAGGACTTTAATACTTCAATTGCAATACGTCCAACTTCATCATCATCAACAACAATACACTTCATTCTTGCGCCCATTGCTATTTCCAGTGCTGTTGCATAGTCTTTGTTAACTTTTCCAAGCTGGGAAAGCGGGGCATGCACGCCCTTAATGTCTGAATTCATTATCGTATCAATAGCCCTGCCGTAGCCTGCTTCCTCGGCTGCCCTTTTGTTGGCTTCAAGCTGGGTTATTTTCCTGAATGCGGTGTTGATATTGTAGTTAAGATCACTTATTTCGTTTTTAAGTTTATCAAGATATTCAAGATTGTTTTTCTGTACTATTTCATAGTCTTTAAGTTCTTTTGTCAGTTCATTTATCTGGGTTTCAAGAATATTTTTTTTGTCTAAATCAGCGGATTTTAAGTTTTCAATATCTTGTAATAGTATATTGGCTTCGTCAATATCTCTTTGCAGTCTTGATACCTTTTCTTCAAGTGTAAGTTTTTCTTTTAAGACGGCATTTTCTTCGTCTTTTTTGTTTTCAAATTGTTTTCTTAACTGGTTTCGTCTTTCGAGATGTTCATTTGAAGCTTTGTTTAAACCTGAAACCTCATTAATCAGTCTTTCCAGTTCCTGTTTTTCTGTGTTTATATTTAATTCAACTGATTTTATTTCATCGTTTTTGTTGTCAATTTTAAGATGTGAGCTTTCAATCTTTTCCTTGAGCTCTTTTATATTAAGTTTTACGTTATCAATGTTTCCTAAATTAGTCTGCATCTGTTTTTCAGATAATCTTATGCTGTCCTGCTTCCTTGCAATAACGCCTTTTAGGGTTTCTATCTGTTTTTTAATTTCTATTTGTTCGTCTTCGCCCTTGTTTTTTATTAATTCAGCAAGCTCTGCAAGTTTTTCGCCGGATTCGCCCAGCTTAACATTAACTTCTGTCAGTTTTTTTTCTTCTTCTTTTTTGTTTTTGTTAGCGTCAAGTATGCTTTCATGCAGTCTTTCAAAGGAATTTTTAATTTCAAAATACCGTACAACATGGATTTTATTTTCCAGTTCTTGTTTTTCTTCTTTTAATTTTTTATATTTTAAGGCATGCTCTCTTTCTTCTCCAAGCTGGTTAAGCCTGTAGTCAATCTCTCCAAGTATTATGCCGGACTTTTCCACTCGCTGTTCAACTGTTTCCAGCTCCTTTTTTGCCTGCTCGATGCGTCTGTCAAAGTCAGCGACGCCTGCTATTTCGTCAATTATTTTTCGCCTTTCATTAGCGCTTATGTTTATTATGTTTGTTACATCGCCCTGCATCATAACGTTGTAACAGCCGGGTGAAATGTTGAATTGAGACAGTTCATCGTGTATATCGCCAAGAGTTGACGGCTTGTCGTTTAAATAATAACTGCTTACGTAACCATTAGAAGATTTTTTAAGCTTTCTTGTCACAGAAAGGTTGTTTGAAAAATAAACTTTTACAGATGCTTCATTTTTGTTGTTATGAGTGTTTATAAGGTGAAACAGCCTTTCTGCTCGCAGTGTTTTTGAGGTGGAAAGGCCAAGGCAAAACAGGATACTATCGATAATATTACTTTTTCCGGACCCATTAGGCCCGGAAACCGTTGTAAACCCTTCTAAAAAAGGGATATCAGTCCTGTTTGCAAAGGATTTGAAATTGTCTATTTCTATTTTGCTGATGTACATCTCATAAAAATTGTGCGCTATAATAGAGCTTGATGTCAAGAATATTAAGGAAAATTGGTATAAACATAGGAGGGGTTTCAATAGGTGCAGGAGCCCCGGTTTCAGTGCAGTCAATGTGCAACACTGATACAAGGGATGTAAACGCTACTGTAGAACAAATCCATAAGCTTACAAATGCCGGATGCGAGCTAATTAGAGTTGCTGTGCCGGATAAACAAGCTGCAGAAGCTCTTTCTTCAATAAAAAAGCAAATAAAAATACCTCTTATTGCTGATATTCACTTTGATTATAGACTTGCAATCGAATCCGTAAAAAACGGCGCAGATGGCTTAAGGCTCAATCCTGGCAATATTGGAAAAAAAGAATTTGTTGAAAAAGTAGTAAAAATAGCCAAGGAGCGGCAAATTCCCATAAGAATAGGCGTTAATGCTGGATCTTTAGAAAAAGATCTTCCTCATAATGCTGATGGGCTGGTACAAAGTGCATTAAGGCATATAAAAATACTTGAAAATATGGATTTTAATTTAATAAAAGTTTCGCTAAAGGCCAGTGATGTGCCGCTTATGGTTGAAGCTTACAGGAAAATTCATAAGCTTATTGAGTATCCGCTTCATCTCGGGGTAACAGAAGCTGGAACCTTAAAATCCGGGCTTGTAAAATCATCAATCGGCATAGGAAGCCTGCTTCTTGATGGAATCGGCGACACAATAAGGGTTTCTTTAACTGAAGACCCTGTCGAAGAGGTGCATGCCGGCTGGGAAATTTTAAAAGCGCTTAATTTAAGACAAAGAGGGCTCAATTTAATAAGCTGTCCGACCTGCGGGAGGTGCCAGATAGACCTTATAACTCTTGCAAAGCAGGTTGAGGAGAAATTTAAAGATGTTCCCTTAACAATAGCTGTAATGGGCTGTCCCGTGAACGGCCCTGGAGAGGCCAGGTATGCCGATATCGGCATTGCTGGCGCAAATAATGAGGGTTATATTTTTAAAAAGGGCGAAATAGTAGCAAAAGTGCCTTTTAATGAGCTGCTTTGTCAGCTTGAGGAGGAAATAGGACAGAAACTGGATCTTTAAAATCTTCCTCCGGGAAAAGCGCTTCAACTTCTTCTAAGCTCATTGCTTTTTCTTCGTCAGTAAAATCAAAATATTCCTCTACAACAGTTATCGTGTCTTTCAAAGTTTCTTTGACGTTTTCAAGTGTTATTTTATCCACGTTAAGAATAAATTCCTTTTCACCTTCTTTTCTTCCTGGCATATGCAGTTCAGCATTAAAGCCTGCTCCATCTTCTTTTTCATAGTCATTAGGCATTAAAACAAGGCCTACATAATTTCCAGTATTTAGTTGTGCTAATTTCATAGTCTTTCTAAATTTTTTGTTTAATACGGGTTCTCTGGTCCGAACTTGTTCAAGTACCTCTCCCAGCTCAGCTGTCGGCAGATTCTGTGGTTGAGCGAAAATCGTTCCTTTTCGAATAAAAGGTTCTTCTTGCGTTTCTTTGGTATGTCCTGTCAGAATAGCGATATTCTTGTGCATGTTAGGTAAGAATAAGCCGCTATTGTTGAACAATGGACTTTGTGATGGTTGCTTTTCGGGCTCTTTTGTCTCTTTTGATTTGCCTTTAAAAGCCATTCTCTGAGGATTGTAACTAATTGTCTGGAAACCAGTGATGATCATAAATATTCTCCTGAAATACTAAGTAACGCTATTGCCGCTATTTTGTTTCTACGCTATAAGGTTAAGGCCGATTTTTTCTATGCCTCTCGCTTTGTTTTTTTCAGAAATTCCAAAGTTCTCTTGTACAACGTTTATTGTTTTTTCAAGTGCTTCTGTAAGAGATTCAGGTGTTGTTTGGTCTGCGCTAAAAATCTTTTGTTCTGTATCTTCCCGGCCACTTTTGTGTTGTGTTACTAATCTGGCGATAAAGCCTGTATCTTCTTCTGAATCGGGGTTTTTAGGTTCAAAAGCAACACCAACGTAATTTCTTTCATTTGCTATTCTTGCAAGAGTCATTGTACTAGTAAACTTTTCATCCAACTCTCTGTTTTTGCTAAAGGTTTTTCCAATGTTTAGCATTATATTTCTAGATTGTTCATTAAATACATCTATTTCTCGCCCTTTTCCGGTCCTGACACTAATATATTGGGTAGGACTAAGTACTTCTGTTTTTCCGTTCTTTTTTATTACATATGTTGCAGCACCGCCTGCTGGTCTATTAATTTGAAAACCGGTAGATTGGTCAGCCCCTTTAAAACCCATTCTCTGTTGGTTGTAACTGTTAACTTTGAAACCATTAATAAGCATAAAAATTCTCCTAGAAGTCTACTTCACATGTACATAAAACACGTGAAAAAAAAAATTAACCTTTTGTAACGAAAAATTAAGTTGAGTTTCCAAAGACAGGAAATCGGTTTTATAGTAAAATAATCACTATGCAAATATCAGCAAAAAATATATTCAAGTTGCTTATTAAGGAAATTTTTAACCTGCCGGTATGGATAAAGCAGATTATTTACATTGAACTAAAAGAAGAATTTGACGCTTCTCCGATGAAAACTTACCTTAATTTTGTTAATAAAGATACCTGTCTGCAGCTTTATGTTCCAAAACTTACTTATGCAGGAAAAAAAGAGCTTGAAAAAAAGTCGGGGAAGTATTCTGAGGAAACATATAATATTCTGGAAGGAGCTTTTCAGGAACACAGTATTATTGAAACAGCAATAGCAAACAATTGGAGCCTTTTTGGTTGTTCAAAACATTTTGTTAATGCAATAAACTGTGAATTAATAGTTGCTCCTATTTCACCTGTTATAAAAGGGACTGCTTTGTATATGGCTGGCCAGATCAGGCTTGGGGAATATTTTGTAAAAATCAATAAAATCAACATAGAGCAGCTTGATGAGGCATTACGGACACAAAAGTATATGGAAGATTCCATAGGAGACAAGCCAGGACTCGCTGATGTATTAGTGCAGCTTGGATTTTTAACAAAAGAAGACACAGAAGGCATATTATTACTTAAAAAAGACTGCTTAAAATACTACGAATCGGGGATATTAAATGAAACCACAGTTGTTGGTAAAAGTTGACCGAGAAGGATATGTTGAAAAACTTCATTATGGTTTTATCCTTGTCGTTGATGAAAATTTTAATATTGTTTTAAAACAGGGGGATGATGATAATGAGCCCTTTCCTTTTCGCTCGGCAGCAAAACCTTTGCAGGCAACGCCTGTTATAGATTCCGGGGCTTTTGAACACTTTGGTTTTACTCATAAAGAGCTGGCAATTATGTGTGCTTCGCATGTTGGCGATGATGAGCATGTTGAAACAGTTAAAAGTATCTTGAAAAAAATTGGATTAAGTGAAGAAAATCTTCATTGTGTGCCGCATACTTTACAAAATAACTGCTCAGGCAAGCATTCGGGCATGCTTGCAGCATGTGTTAAAAATGGATGGGACATAAATACTTATCTTGATAAAGATCATCCTTTGCAAAAGCAGATTATGGCAAAAGTTAAGGAATTGTGTGCATTGGAAAACTTGCCGCCGACAGTGGTTGATGGTTGCACTGCGCCGGTGCCTGTTTTGCCGCATTATAATATGGCGGTTGGGTATTTAAATTTATTCTTAAATCCAAAATATGAAGATATTAAGCTTGCTATGACTCAGAATCCATACATTGTCGGAGGAGAAGGCAAGATTGATACAGAAGTTATGAAGGCTTCTCCCGGGAAACTTGTTGCAAAAGTTGCTGCAGCAGGAAGTTGTGTTGTTATGAACCTTGAAGAGAAAAAGGTCCTTGTTGTGAAAATAACTGATGCTGATCGTGATGCGCGTACAATTGCAGTGTGGGACATGGTCAGGAAGCTCGGCTGGGTTAAGTAAAATTTTTATAGCTTTTATTTATAAATCTTTTGGTGTAATATGCGACTGTGCGACTGGATAAATACTTAAAAGTATCAAGACTCATTAAAAGAAGAGGACTGGCGAATGAAGTAGCGGGTCAGGGACGAGTCTTTATAAATGATAAGCAGGCAAAGCCAGCCGCTACAGTTAAAGAAGGAGATATACTGCGACTTGAGTACTTTAACAAAACTCTGGTTGTGGAAATCCTGAAAGTACCGACAGGAAACGTTTCAATACAGGAATCAAAAGACTTATATAAGGTAATCGAAGAAAATTGGAGGAACACATGACAACATTTATCGAGCATATTCAGGGAAGACAAATCCTTGACTCAAGAGGAAACCCGACAGTTGAGGTGGATGTAGTATTATCAAGCGGCGTAATGGGCAGAGCAGCAGTTCCATCAGGCGCAAGTACCGGTATGTATGAAGCAGTTGAATTAAGAGATGATGATAAGTCAAGATACTGCGGAAAAGGCGTGCTTCAGGCTGTTGAGAACGTTAATGAAGTTATTGCAAAAGAGCTTGTAGACCACGATGCCAGCAACCAGTACGAAATCGACAGAACAATGATCGAGCTTGACGGCACAGACAATAAAAGCCGATTAGGCGCAAATGCTATACTTGGCGTGAGCCTTGCCTGTGCAAAAGCATCAGCATCTACTTTTGAAATGCCTTTATATAGATACATCGGCGGTGTAAACGCTATTACACTTCCTGTTCCTTTAATGAACATCATTAACGGCGGCGCACATGCTGATAATAACGTTGATATTCAGGAATTCATGATTGCTCCTGTTGGCGCATGCACATTTGCAGAAGCTTTAAGAATGGGCGCAGAAACATTCCATTCATTGAAATCAGTATTAAAAGGCAAAGGCCTTGCTACTTCTGTTGGCGATGAAGGCGGATTTGCTCCTAACCTTTCTTCTAACGAGGAAGCTATTGAAGTTATTCTTACTGCTATTGAAAAAGCAGGTTATTCAACAGATGATATTAAAATAGCGCTTGACGTTGCAAGTTCAGAATTCTATAAAGACGGTAAATATGTACTCGAAGGCGAAGGTAAAACATTCGATCAGGGACAAATGGTTGATTTCCTTAAAAATCTTGTTAATAAATACCCTATTATCTCAATTGAAGACGGCATGAACGAAAACGACTGGGATGGCTGGAAGCTTTTAACAAGAGAACTCGGCAACAAATGCCAGTTAGTGGGCGATGACCTGTTTGTAACAAACACCAAGAAGCTTGCAGAAGGTATCTTCAATAATGTTGCTAACAGCATACTTGTTAAAGTAAACCAGATCGGTACATTGAGCGAAACATTGGCAGCAATCAATATGGCTCATCAAGCAGGCTATACTGCTATAATCAGCCATAGATCAGGCGAAACAGAAGACTACACAATCGCTGATCTTGCTGTAGCTACAAACGCCGGACAAATCAAAACCGGTTCTGCTTCAAGGTCTGACAGGATCGCAAAATACAACCAGCTTATCAGAATTGAAGAAGAGCTGGGCAGTGTATCTAAATACCCGGGATTAAGGGCATTCAGAAGCATCAACAAAGTCAAATCAGCGCAGGAACTTTGCGTATAAGATAGACCAAGATGTTAAAAGGCGGTGGGCATTGCCCACCGCCTTTTTGTATTTTCAGAAATTACCTAAGAGTCTCACGGTGCCTGATTTTTGGCGGTTTTTGTTGTATAAAAATGAAACAAAATGCGACAAAATGCAACAGTTTTAAAAAAATTTTTTAGTCTCGTTTTTGGATTATCGGAAATTATTGTTGTCAGGGGTGTTTATATGTATATTATAGCATGGTTTGGTAGGGTTTTGGAGGGGGTGTTCAAGTTTTAAGGCTTTCTAGCGGAGTTTTTTCGCTTATGTTCATTTTTTCTTTTTGGACGCAAAAAGAAAAAACGGAACCAAAAAAGAAAAACTGAGTCGCTCCCTTTGGTCGCTCCACTCCGCTCACTGCGTTCGCTACGTTAGGTCAGGGGCTCTGCCCCAATGTCGTCAACTTAGGCATTAAATCGCCCTCCTTTTGCATTTCGGGTATTTGTTTGAGCGAGTTTTTTTCTTTCGTTCAAATTTTCTGTTTTTCCTTA
>Ga0209417_1005416_pt1 | contig 14086 bp, 3 predicted proteins | sample RifGroF2_FD_184002 | JGI IMG/M metagenome (GOLD analysis project Ga0209417, IMG submission 184002) | Groundwater microbial communities from Rifle, Colorado, USA - Groundwater F2 (SPAdes) (version 2) | ecosystem: Environmental > Aquatic > Deep subsurface > Groundwater | place: Rifle, Colorado... | reverse complement strand
ACCAGGTGTTGTTACTTCTTTGGAAATTCTTGATGGAACTATCGTTGATGCTGACGTAGCTGCTAACGCTGCTATTGCCGGTACTAAAATCGTTCCTGATTTCGGTCCTCAAGATATTATGACTATGGGTGACCTTTATGCAGATAATGGTTACTTCAATTTTAATGTTTATGGCGCTAACTTCTACGGTGATACTTTCTATGGTATGACTGGCGAATTTGATGAATTGACTGTTAATGTGGAAACTAACTTGAATGGTTTAGTAAATATTACTGCTCCTCAAGGTATTTTCGTAAATGGTCACTTCGACTTAGGTGCAAATAACAACTTAATTTTAGAAGATGAATTTATCACTTCAGGTGATTTGACTGGATATTACGAAGCTCCAATTATCAGAGATAATGTTGTTACTTCAGCTAAAATCGCTGATGGCGCTGTTACTTCAGCTAAAATCGCTGATTTTACAATTTCCGATATCGACGTAGCTCCTAACGCAGCTATTTTAGGTTCAAAAATTATTCCTGATTTCGGTAATCAAACAATTAGAACAACTGGTTCCTTCGATGTTGGTGGTAATATCACTAATTCCGGTGGAGTTGATGTTACTGTTGACGAAAACTTAATCGTTACTGGTAATTTGCAAGTTAATGGTACTATCAATTTGGCTAATGTTAACGCTGTTAACGTTACTGCTACAAATGGTATGTTCACTAACTTAACTGTAACTAATCCTATCAATGGTTCAATGATTGGTAACTTAACTGATGGTAACGGTATTGCTCCATTTACATACAATGGTGGTACTGATGCTGTTGTTGATGTTAATGTTGATGGTGTTACTATTGATGTTAATCCTTCAGACCAACTTTATTTGATGGATGGTGCTGTTACTAATGCTAAAATAGCTGATAATGCTGTTACTTCTAATAAAATTGCTGACGGTGCTGTTACTATAGTTGATATAGGTTCATTAGGCGAACCACAAGGACGTCAGTTGACTTCTAATGGAACTGGTGGCGTTTATTGGGGTGATGCAATGGCTCTTCCTTACGAAGGTTCATTAGGAACTGGCGAAGATGCATTCAAATTAAACCAAACTAACACTACAAGCGGTTCTGCTGCTATCTTTAATTCAACTATTGCTGGTAACTTAGACAATGCAGTTGAAATTACTAAAGATGTTGCTGATGGTGCTGGTTCTGCTCTCTACGTTTATGGCGTTGGAGTTATGGGAACTAACTATATTGCTCAATTCGAAAATCAAAACTTGAATGAAGGACGTACTGCTTTGTTCACTTCAAAATCACCTGCTGGTTTATTATTAGCTGGTGTTAATCCTGGTTTTGATGGTCTTTACAATACTGCTGATGATTTCGTAAATTTGGACGCTCCAGATGCTATCGATGCTACTGTTGTTGTTGCTAATAACGGTTCAAATCAATCAAATCAACAATTAGCTATTAAGACTTACGGATCAATCCAAGCTAATTCAGCTGTGATTGCTTCCAACTTAGTTGGTGTTAAGATGTTAACATTGGGTGACGGTAATACTGAATATGGTGAAATTTTAGCTCCAGTTGCAGTTTCCGGTCAAGCTGGTACTCCTCAAATGTATGTTAATCCAGGTATGTATATTGACGGTTCTGTTGATATTACTGGTTACACACATGGCGTTATGGCTGCTGATTTCGATGCAACTATGAATGTTGATGGTAATACTACTTTGAACGAAGATGTTGACTTAGGCGATTATGCTGACGATATGATTACATTCTTCGGTATGGTTGATTCAGACATTCTTCCTGCTGCTGATTTCACTTATGATTTAGGTAACCCAACTTACAGATGGGATGATGTTTATATGAACAATCTCTGGGCTGTAAACGGTTATTTCACTGGTAACTTAGATGTTGACGGCAATACTCGTTTGGGTGATGCTCTAACTGACTTGGTTGTATTGAATGGTACTATTTCCAGCAACATGGGTCCTGTTTATATTGACGATATGTTGAATGTAACTGGTGATGTTGATTTCGATGCTAACTTTTTAGTAAACGGAAACACTCAATTAGACGGAACATTGGATGTATTCGGTGCAACATATATTGATGATGTATTGAATGTAACAGGTAACGTTGATTTTGATTCAGATTTATTAGTAAACGGAAATACTCAGTTAGACGGAACATTGGATGTATTCGGTGCAACATATATTGATGATGTATTGAATGTAACAGGTAACGTTGACTTCGATTCAAACTTATTAGTAAACGGTAGTGTTGATATTGATACTGATCTCAATGTTGACGGTAATACAACATTAAATGGTAATGTTGCTTTGGGTGATGCTCAAGCTGACATGATTACATTCCCAGGTTTGGTTAACTCCGATGTTCTTCCAGTTGCTGCTGGTAATTGGGATTTAGGTGGAGTTGGCTTCGAATGGCAAGACATTTACTTTGACGGTATGATTACTGGCGGAGATGCTACATTTGATAACTTGACTGTTCTTGACAATACTACTCTTGGTACTGCATTGACTGATTTCATCTATTTGAATGGAACAGTTTCCAGCAATATTGGTAATCTTACTATCGTTGATAATGTTGACGTAACTGGTAACTCTTATTTCAATGGTACTATGAATGTAACTGGTGCTGTTGACTTCGATAATACATTGAATGTTGACTTAGCTGCTACATTTAATAATGCAATTACACAAACTAATGCTGCTGCCGCTGTAACATTCGCTGGTCCTACAACAGTTAATAATACATTGCATGTAACTAATAATGCTGACTTCGATTTGGATGTTAACGTTGACGGTGTAATCACAAATGCAACAACTGGTATCGTTAAAGTTGATGATGATTTGAACGTTACTGGTAACACTGATTTAGACGGTACATTATTAGTAAATGGAACATCAAACTTCAATGCAAATGCAGATTTTGATGTAGATGTAAATGTTGATGGTGTAATTACAAATGCAACAACTGGTATCGTTAAAGTTGATGATGACTTAAACGTAACTGGTAATACTGATCTTGATGGTAACTTATTAGTTAACGGTAATGGCGATGTTGATGGTAACTTCAATGTTGATGGTGCTACTACTCTTAACGGTAATGTTGCTTTGGGTGATGCTCAAGCTGACATGATTACTTTCCCTGGTTTAGTTAATTCTGATGTTCTTCCAGTTGCTGCTGGTAATTGGGACTTAGGCGGAGTTGGCTTCGAATGGCAAGATATCTATTATGATGGTACATTGAATGGCGGAGACGCTGCATTCGATAACCTTTGGGTATGGGATAATACTCAATTAGGTACTGCTACAACAGATAATATTGACTTGAGAGGAACTATCTTCAATACAGCTGCTGATGGATTAGATCCATTATGGTTCGCTGATGATCTTATTCCAAATGTAACTAATACTTATGATTTGGGTTCATCAACTAATACTTGGCAATCATTGCACATTGAAGCTATTGATGTATGGGGTAATACTCCTGGTGGAATCACTGTTCACAATACTGCTGGTATTTCAATCATTGGTTCAGGTGGATTAAACATCGCTTCCGGTGGTGCTGTTATTAATGGTGGTGCTGTAATTACTGGTGGTGCAACTGTTAATGGTCTTTTAACTGCAAACAATGGTTTAGATGTTCATCAAACTATCACAAATTCAACAACAAATATTGTTGAAGTTAACGATAATTTGCAAGTTAATGGCGACTTTATGCAAACTGCTGCTGGTGGAATGTATCTTGGTTATCAAGTTATTAATACTCATGCTAATTTGAGTACTGCTACTGCAGCTGTGATTTCATATTCAGATGGTGGGGTTGCTATTATTGATGCAGCATTAAATCAAATGCCTGCAACAACTACTAATGGTAAAATTGTTACTATCCATAATGCTACTGTGGCTGGTCTTACAGTTCAAAACTTGCAAGGTTTGCCTAGTATGTTAATAATACCCGTAGGTGGAACAGCTTCATTTGTTTATATTGGTGGTTGGAGACTCTTACAATAATTATAGCACAATGTAATTATTAAAATAAAACTTTCTTCTTTCCCCCTCCGGTTCAGGAGGGGGAAGTGAAAGAAAGAAAGGCAAATGGTTCATTTTAAGCAGTTTTCTTATTAGGTTTTATTTTTAATAATTAAAACTATTTAAAAAGAATCATTTTTTTTTGGATTAAATAAGGAATATAACATGAAAAAGTTATTTATACTTTTCTTCGTTTTCCTTGCAGTTTCAACTGCATACTCATTACCAAACTTTTGGTATTCCGGAGTAGCTTATTCATCCCTTGGTCAACCTATTGTTTCTTCTACCTTCGATGTTAAGGTTACTATAACCGACGGAACTAATACTTCTGACGAATTTGGTGTATTCAACGTCGAAGTTGGATCAGGAACTCCAACAGGCTCTCTTGCTGCCGTAAATATGCTAGCTAACACTCAAATTCTTATGCAAATATGGTCAGGTGGGACTTGGGTTACTATTCTTGGTGCTCCAGTTTCCTCCACTTACTTATCAACTTATGTTACTCCGGGCTCAATTGAATTGCCCGATGGTAATATCTTGATTGGTGACGAAGATGATAATGCAATGGCTCATCCTGTTACAGGCGACATTGCTATCACAAATACTGGTGTTACTTCTATTAATGCTGGTGTTATCGTCGATGCAGATGTTAACGCAAATGCTGAAATCGCTGTAACCAAATTGGCTAATGGTGATATTTATCAAGTACTTTTAACTGACGGTACTGATAATGCTTGGGGCTTAATTGCAAACGAAAATGTTGCAGAAGAAGCTGGTATTGTATATAGTAAATTAGCTTTTTCAGATAATATTGTTGCAACCGATATCGCAGTTGATGCTGTTGGTTCTAGCGAATTAGATTCGACAACTGTTACTGCCGGTGATTATGGAAGCAGCTTATTAATTCCAACATTCTCTGTTGATGCTGACGGCCGCTTAACCCTCGCTGGTGAAGTTACTCCCGATATTGCTAATTTAATGGCAGATTTGACAGACGGAGCCGGAATTGCTGACTTCACTTATGATGGCACTTCCACAGCAACTGTATCTGTTGATTATAACGCAACATTAGAAATAGACGGTCTTGACAAATTAGGTTTACCAAATGTTGGTACACCTGGTATATTCGGGAACGACGAATCGAGATTGATGCCTATTATCACAACAGATGCTCAAGGAAGAGTATCCGCAGCATCAACTTTGACAATAGCAACAGCTGTTCCTGAATCCTCAGCAACAGATATTAGTTTGAGTGGCCCTCTCACAGCTTTGGATTTACAGATATTAACCGGAGCAGTTGGTGCAAACGAATTAGCATCGACAACTGTTACTGCCGATTTATACGGTTCCCAAACAGAAGTTCCTACTTTTACTGTAGATGAAGATGGTCGTTTAATTGCTGCTGCAGATGTAGCAATTGCCATTTCACCCGCACAGTTAACTGATGGAACTGAAGATGATATAATCCAAGTTATTGAAGGAGTGCCCACTTGGACACAAGTAACAGGAGACGTTAATCTCTTTGGTGGAGTTACTCAAATTCAAAACACTGCAGGAAATAGCATTGTTGCGGCTATTAATAATGGAGCAACTACTAATTCTATTACTGTAGATAAAATTGCAGCAGGTGCTGCAAATCAATTCCTTACTAGTAATGGTACTGTTACTTCTTGGAATGGTCTAAATATCAATGCTACACTTTTGGGTAATGGCGTTGATACTCCATTAGGTATAAACCTTGCAAATCCAAATACTTGGACTGCATTACAAATATTTGACGTAACTTCGGGTTATGCCGCTTTATTTGCAGACCCAATTGATATTAGAGCAGGTATGGCAAATTCAACAGGACCTTACTTACTTGTTAATGATGATTTAGCTGTCACTGGTTCAATCACTTCAGTAAATAGTATTTATTCAAGCGGTCAATTAATTTTCACTAATGCCGCTTCTTCCATTACAAATACTGGCGGTGATGTTACTATCAGCGATAATTTGAATATAGATGGAAATACAAATATTACTGGTACTTTTAATTTTAATGCAGGACAAGCAGTTGACGAAATCGTTACTGTAATCGATGATGCCGACAACACTGCACTTCCGACCGAAGCAGCGGTATTCAATGCTTTAACTTCAACAAATGCAGAACCATTTATTACTTGGGAAGCAAGTGCTACTTTAACAAATGATGTAGTATTTGCTCCAGACGCAACTTTAAGCTGGACAGTAGGAACAGGTGTTCTTGGTTTACCAAATGTTGGTACATCCGATGCTTATGGTAATACAGCTGGATTGGGTATTGCTCAGTTCGCTACAGATGCTCAAGGAAGAGTATCCTCTGCCGCTGAAGTAACATTAACTAATTCCTTAACGACTGATGTTACAGTTTCTGGTTCTTGGGCTGCATTCGATTTACAAATTAATGCTGATGCAGTTGGCGCTAGCGAATTAGCTGATAATTCAGTTGCAAGTGCTAATATTATTGACGGAACAATAGTTGACGGTGATATTAATGCTTCTGCAGCAATTGCTGGTACAAAAATTAGTCCTGACTTTGGGACGCAAAATATTGCAACAACAGGTAGTTTAACTGCCGGAGCAATTACTGGAACATCATTCGTAGGTGGTACAGGTGCTTTCACTGCATTAACACAAGGCGGACAAGTTGTTGTAGATATGTCAACTCCATTTATTGGGGACGTTACCGGTACAATCTGGACAACCGAAGTCGGCAATGACAGCCACTTACATACTTCACTTACTTTACCTTCAACTATCGTTTATGATGGTGATGCAGCTGGTGGAGATTTGACTGGAACATATCCAAATCCAACATTAATTACAACAGGTGTGATAGCTGGTAGCTATGGAGCAGCTGGAACATTCCCAACATTTACAGTTGATGCAAATGGACGTTTAACTACTGCGGGTACACAAGCAGAAACTGATCCAGTATATACAGCATCATCTTGGTTTACAACAACAAATAATGCTGCTAATTGGGATGCTGCATTTACTCACGTAGCAACAGACTTAATTGAGACTGTAGCAGATGTAAATGCTGCAGAAACAGATCCTGAATTTAGTGCAAGCCCCGCAAATGACATTCCTGATGGAACCGGATTTCTGAAAAATTCTGCAGGTACATGGAGTTATGATAACAGTACTTATTTAACAACTGAACTTGATCCAGTATATACAGCAGACATATCAACAATCGTTTATGATGCTGATTTAGCAGCTTGGACTGGTTCTACAAATCTTACAACACTCGGAACAATAACTACTGGTACTTGGAATGGTACAGCAGTTGCCGATGCTTTTGTTGCTGATAACCTTACAATTAATGGTGGTACTATTACAAACACAAATATTACCCCTGGAACGGGCACCGTAACAGCGAATTCACTTGCCGTTGGAACTTATGGAATTAACATTAGTGGTAATGCAGCAACTGCAACTTTAGCAACAACAGCTACCGCAGTAGCAAATACTCTATCAGCAACAAATGCAACTCTTACTTTCACCGGTGCTTATAATGGCTCTGCTGCTCAAACAGTTGGTCTCAATCTTGCTAATCCAAATACTTGGACAGCAACTCAGACTTTTGGTGCTATTGATGCAGCTTCTATTGGTGTAACAACTCCTGGCACAGGTGCTTTCACTACATTAAGTGCTACTTCTGACTTAAGTGTCGTTGGTAATACAACATTGACAGGTACTTTCGGTTTTAATGGTGAAGGTACAGTTGACGGTATCGTTACTACTATAGATGTTACAGGTTTAGATACTAAACTTCCAACAGAACAAGCTGTAAGAGAAGCAATCACTACTGCTTTCGATGCTTCAACATTGCAAACTGCTTATGATAATACTCCATACAGTGATCCTTATACCTCTGCTCTTGGAAAAACTTATGGAGCTGGTCACATCATAGATGTTACTGGTTCGCAAATTAAAATTGTACGAGAAAGACAAACTTCAGATCTGATTACATCGAATAATGGAACAGCATTTACAGCCACTGTAGATAATCCTAAAGCTGGTTATGGTGCGATGAGTTCATCAATTCGTAACCTTCATTATGAAATTCCTGATTTAGATGCTCAGGGTGATTGGTTAACTTCGTATGAAGGTAAGTTGGATAATTCAACTGGAAATGATTATTTGGGTTATTTAGGTATTGCATACAATATTGATGGTAGTACCGGTGATGCTGGTACAAATCTTCTTATGGCTGGTGTTGTTGGTGATAATGGTACTCAGTCAAATTTAGGTGCATTAGGTGCTAGATTTGGTGGTTTAGATTATGCAGGTTTCTTTGTTGGTGATGTAAAATTAAATGGAGCTACTTCTGACTTGAGTGTCGGCGGTGCTGTTACTTTTTCGGGATTGTCATCATCAACCGATGCTGCAATATTGACTTATAATGCTACTACCGGTGTAGTTGGTTACAGAGCTGATGCAAATAATGCAATTGCAACTAAAACTGCTGACTATACTGCTACTACCGCAGATGGAACAATTTTGGTTGATGCTGCAGCCGGAAATGTTACAATAACCCTACCAACAGCTGCATCTATGGCTGGAAGAAAACTTATCATCAAGAAAATTGATAGCTCAATTAACTCTGTAACTATTGATGCTAACGGAGCAGAAACTATTGACGAAAATACTACAGCTGTAATTACTGTGCAGTGGATGACTTATGTAATCCAAAGTGATGGAACAACTTGGTATATTATTAATTAAATTTTTAAAAAACAATATGAACAAAATATTAATCATCATATTATTATTGGTTGCGACTTCGAATACTTTATTCGCACAAAAAGGTTATGGTACTAATACCCCAGACCAGCAGTCAGTTATGGATTTAAATTCTACAAACAAGGGTTTGCTAATTCCAAGAGTGGCTTTGTCCGCTACGAATAGTAACAGCCCATTTACAACAACACCTACAACATCGATGCTAGTATATAATACTGCATCAGCAAATGACGTAACTCCGGGATTTTACTATTTTAACGGCACTGTATGGGTGAAATTATCAGCCGCCGGTGATGGTTCTTCATTAACATTTGGAACAAGTCCTGACTATATCCAGTATGACGCTACCGCAGGTTATTTCAAATACTACGGTAATAATACTGTTTGGGATGATTTACGTATTCAAGTTTTAACCCGTACGGGTGGGACTGCACCTACCTTTACAGCAGGATTTGCAGGTAATAGTACTCTATATACGTATCGATTTGATGATTTAACTCTTCAAAACGTTTATTTTGAAGCACAAATGCCTCATAGCTGGGCAGGAACTACAATTTATCCGCACGTTCATTGGTCGCCGGTTGACGGTAGTACCGGTACTTGCAAATGGGTACTTGAATATACCTGGGTAAATTATGATGGTACATTTGGGGCTTCCGGTACTCTTGCTCTTGATGGTGTTGTTTCTGCTGCATCCCAATGGAAGCATATGATTGCAGAGAATGCTACAGGAATTACTCCTACAGCAAGCCAAAATGCAATTAGTTCAATGCTTATCTGCAGAATCTATCGTGATGCAGGTGTAGCGGGTGATGATTTAGCAGGAGAAGCTTCTTTACTTTCTATAGATTTCCATTATGAGAAAAACACAGAAGGTAGTAAAGAGGAATATGTAAAGTAAATAATAACAAATTAAGTTATTCTCAAAAAGCCGCTTTCGAGCGGCTTTTTTTGATTAATACAAATCCATTAATTGAATGATTTGGATGACTAATAATTAAATAAAAGCATTAACATTATAATTATCAGTTTTGTGCATTATTAAAACTATTGGAATGAAAAAAACTTACACAATCTATAAAAAAAAGAGTTTAACTATTTAATATCAATTGGTATGATTATTTTAATTTTATTTTGCAATTAATTAGCAGATATTTAGTAAATTTGTAAAGAAGTAAAAGTATAAATTCTTTTATTTAATATAAATGGATATCTTTTAGTAGTATAGCAACTTACTTTTTAGAAATAAACACTTAATATTATATTTTTGAGGATTTATTCTATGAAAAAGTTATTTATACTTTGCTCCTTATTCCTTGCAGTATCCACTGCATATTCATTACCAAATTTTTGGTATTCGGCAGTCGCTTATAATTCTACCGGTCAGATTATTACTACTTCGCCACTAGCAAGTGTTCAGGTTACAGTAAAAGATGGAATAAATAGTATGACACAAACTATTCCAAATGTACCTGTAGATGCTTTTGGTATTTTTAATATTTATGTAAATGGTGCAGGTTTAGCTTCGGTAAACTTGGTGGCAAGAACACAAATAATAATAAAAGTTAATGGTATTATTGTTACAGGTTCGCCACTTACTTCCACGCTTACTCTCTATGATTATCTTGGTTACTTGAAATCACCAACCGGAACAGTTAAAGTAGGTTCAGCTCTTGATCCTCAAAACTTTGTTGTTGTAGATGGGACAACAAATTTTGGTGGAAATGTAACTATGGGTAATCAATTACACGTAGTAGGAGCGGTAGATTTTGATGATGCACTCAATGTAGATGGACCTGCAACATTTAATCATTCAATCACCCAAACAAATGCAGGGCAGTTAATTACATTTGCAGGTAATTTGAATGCAAATTTAGGATTGGACGTAACAAATGGTAATTTTACTGTAGGCACTTTACCAAATCAATATGTTATTGATTGGACTAATGGATATCAACAATTCATAAATGGTCCGGTAACAGTAAATGACCAATTGAATGTTATGTTCGATGCTGACGTTGATGGCAACTTAAATGTTGATGGTACAACCGCTACATTTGGTCCAAATCCTTTCAGAATTGCAGATGATTTATTGGTAACAGGTACAACAGCACTAAATAGTACATTATCGGTAACAGGTATGTCAACCTTGAACGGTGGAGCCGATATAAACGGACAAACCACTATAAACGCAACAGTTGGCGGAGGTCAAGGAAATTATAGTGCATATCCATTTAGGGTACAAGGAAGTGATCAAGGTATCGCTATTAAAGTAAATGGCAGTAGAAGTAATGCAAACAATTTTGTTTCTTTTTGGGATAATGCAGGGATGCAAGGTAGAATAGAAGGTGAAACTACAACAGAACTTCTAACAAATCCAGAATATATTTTTGACAATTCAATGTTTGCTGTCGACATTGCAATTGCTTCTGCAGAATTAGGCATAGCAATTGCAGAGGAAGTTCAAGCAGTTGCAGATCAAGTAGCAGCAGCTACTTCGGTAAATGTTTGTGTAGGAGTTGGTGCTGTAGCTTGTCCTCCAATTGCATCTTTAATTGTTGCGGCTGCTACAAATCTTGTTTTAAAATCAGCAAATTTAGCTGTTGTTGGTGTGAATGAAGCAAAAGTAATTGCAGAACCTATCGCATATAATACCTTTAAACTTTCGCAAATCGGAGTTACATATTCTTCCGGAGCCGGAGATTACGCAGAATGGCTGCCGAAAGCCAATACCGTAGATGATTTCCGTGCTGGAGAAATAGTTGGGATAAAAGGCGGGAAAATAAGTGCATCAACTGAAAATGCTGAAAGGATTATGGTGGTTTCAAGAAAGCCGATTGTTTTAGGTAATATGCCTGAAGCCGGGAAAGAAAGTGAATACGAAAAAATTGCATTTATGGGACAGGTTCCTGTAAAAGTTCAAGGAATAGTAAAAGAAGGCGATTATATTCTTCCAAGCGGTTATAATGATGGCTTTGGTATCGCAGTTAATCCTGAAAATATGAAAATTGAAGATTATCAAAAGATTGTTGGGATTGCATGGACCGGTTCAAGTTCTTCTGTAGGTAATTACGTGAATGTCGCTGTTGGTTTAAATAACAATGATGTGGCAAAGTATGCAATGAAAATGGAAAAGAAGATTGATGAACAGTCCAGAGTAATCGACGAAATGAAGGCAAGACTTGACAAGATGGAAAGTGTTTTAGCAAAACTAGACCCTGAATTTGCTTCAACAATTCAAAATAATACAGCCAAAAAAGTTATTTCGAGTAACACTAATACTGCTAATATCCCCGAAAATCAACCAAGCGTTACTTACTATAGGACTACAAAACAACAAATGGAAGAAAGTATTGCATTTGCTGAATCAAAATTACGTGAAGCCGGTGTTGATGTTGACAAACATCCTTTCTTTATGAAAATTAAATCAGACCCGGAATATAAAAAGTATTATATTAATAAAATGATAAGGGCAGTAGATAAAGAATTTGAAAAACAGGCAAAAATCAATAGTGAAGAGGGAATTAGAACTTATTTTGAATAAATATTATGTTTTGATGTTAATTAGAATAAAGGAGGCAAATTGCCTCCTTTTTTTGTTTATTGAAAATGGTAAAGAATAAAAGATACTGTTGAAAAATACTTACACAATTTCTTAACTTCAATGAAAAATTTCAATATTTATTAGTAATTGGTATAATTATTGTAATTAATTTTGCAGGTAATTAGAAAATTATTATTATATTTGCTTTGGTGGAAAAGGAAAATTCCGTAAATTTAAATAAATGAATATCTGTAAGTAGTATAAAAAGATACTTTTTAGAAATAAAAATTTATAATTTAAATAAATGGAGATATAACTATGAAAAAAGTTACTCTAATTCTTTCCTTACTTTTTGCAGTAAGTACTGCATATTCTTTGCCAGACTTCTGGTATTCCGGTATTGCCTATAATACTTCAGGGCAAATAATCACATCCGGACCTCTCGCTCAAGTTGACGTTACAATTGATGACGGAATAAATTCAGCAACACAAACATTTTTTAATGTACCAGTAGATGCATTCGGTGTATATACAGTACATATTACGGGTGCCGGTGCATTAACAATGAAAGCCGGAACGCAGATAACAGTGCAAGTGAACGGTGTGATTGTTTCCGGTGAATCGCTGTCGCAGTGGTTTATCGTAAATAATATTTTGCCTGCCGGGGGCACAACAACAGATCAGACCGTAGATGCATGGATTAACAATTTACCACAAACCAGAGTTGAATTGGGAACTTTATCCGATGGAACGACCGCAAGACCTTTGGGGACAGAATTTGTTATTTTGGACAATGGGAAAGTGGGTATCGGTACAGATAACCCTCTCGGCCAATTAGGAGTAAGTTCAGCATCGGTAACCGGAGTCTATTCCTCGAGTGCCGGAAGTCATGGATTTTGGGGTTTAACTGCTACGATGTCCGGAGCAGGATTATTAGGCGATAATTCAGCCGGCGGAGAAGCAGTAGTTGGACGTACCAATGGAGCAGTAGGCGTAGGAGCAGTAGTAGGTCGTAACGACGGTGCAGGATACGGTGTAAGGGGATTCAATACAAGCAACGGTATCGGTGTACTTGGACAAGGAGGTAGTAATGGTGGGACAAGTATCGCAGGACGATTCGAAAATCTGAACTCTGATAATACAAGCAATACTTTGGAAGTAAGTTCTAATAGTGCAGGAAGAGGAATCTATGTATCTCAAACAGGAACCGGAACAGGGGTTTATTCCACGAGTGACGGAAGTCATGGACTTTGGGGTTTAACCGCTACAATTTCCGGAGCAGGAGTACTTGGAGATAATTCAGGCGGCGGAGAAGCAGTAGTTGGACGTACCAATGGAGCAGTAGGCGTAGGAGCAGTAGTAGGACGTAACGATGGTGCCGGATACGGTGTAAGGGGATTTAATACAAGCAACGGTATCGGTGTACTTGGACAGGGAGGTAGTAATGGTGGGACAAGTATCGCAGGACGGTTCGAAAATCTGAACTCTGCTAATACAAGCAATACTTTGGAAGTAAGTTCAAATAGTCCCGGAAGAGGAATCTATGTATCTCAAACAGGAACCGGAACAGGAGTCTATTCCTCAAGTGCCGAGAGTCATGGACTTTGGGGATTAACTGCTACAATGTCCGGAGCAGGAGTATTAGGAGATAATTCAGCCGGCGGAGAAGCAGTAGTTGGACGTACAAATGGAGGAATAGGCGTAGGAGCAGT
>Ga0209417_1005415_pt1 | contig 14087 bp, 7 predicted proteins | sample RifGroF2_FD_184002 | JGI IMG/M metagenome (GOLD analysis project Ga0209417, IMG submission 184002) | Groundwater microbial communities from Rifle, Colorado, USA - Groundwater F2 (SPAdes) (version 2) | ecosystem: Environmental > Aquatic > Deep subsurface > Groundwater | place: Rifle, Colorado... | reverse complement strand
GAATACACTTCAGAACAGCACAGCACCGGAATATTTAAACAAGACCTTACCCGGTTGGATGATGTACTCTTAACTGTTCCGATTTTTGCCGCGATGAAAACTGCAAGAAGCAAAGCCAAAGAATTAAATTTTGAATTCAAAGTACCTAAATTCTCTCCCCGAAATCCGGATAACCAGCCTGATAGTTACGAGTCCGCAATACTGAGAAAATTTGAATCGGAAAATCACAATGAACTATTCGAAGTGGATGAAAAAACAAATAAAATCAGGTTTTTCAGACCTGTAAAACTAACCGAAGAATGTATGCTCTGCCATGGCGATCCGCAAAAATCATTCGAATACTGGGGACGCAACGACGGCAAAGACATCACCGGCGCCAAAATGGAAAACTGGAAAGTTGGCGAAATCCATGGAGCGTTTGAAGTGATGGCGGATATGAGTCCGATCTATAGCGCCGTTTCAGAAAAATCAACTGTTATTGCAGCCATCTCCGGCGTAGGGACGCTCCTGATGTTGTTTATCTCGATTTTTATAGCAAAGATGATAAGCAAACCGATCATGGCGCTTAATCTTGCGTCTCAAAAAGTTAGCGAAGGTAAAACCGATGTATTTGTAGAAATCACTTCTGAAGATGAATTAGGCAGCTTGTCAAAGAACTTCAATCTGATGGTTGAAAGTATCAACCTGAAAAACCTTGAATTAATTGAAGAGAAAAACAGCATCCAGAAAAGAGTTGAGTCTGCTGTTGAAGAATCTGAAAAACAAAAAGAATACCTGGCGAAAAATGTTGAAGTGATGTTATCCGCCATTGATAAATTTTCATCAGGAGATTTAACCGTGCAATTAAAAAAAGAGAAAGATGATGATATCGGTAAACTTTTTCATGGTTTCAATCAAGCGGTTACGAACATTAAACACCTAATCATAGAAGTGATGAGCGCCGTAGAAGCCACAGCAAGTGCGGGAACAGAAATATCATCAAGCGCGGAAGAAATAGCAGCAGGAGCGCAAGAGCAAAGCAGTCAAACCACAGAAATAGCCGGCGCGGTTGAAGAAATGACAAAGACAATTCTTGAAACGTCACAAAATTCATCGCGATCCGCCGAAGCGGCAAAAAGCGCAGGCGCCATTGCTAAAGAAGGGGGGAAAGTTGTTAGCGAAACCATTGCAGGAATGAATCGAATATCCGAAGTGGTAAGAAAATCTGCTGATACCGTAAATGAGTTAGGAAAGGGAAGTGATCAGATCGGTGAGATCGTTCAAGTGATAAATGATATTGCAGATCAAACAAATCTGTTAGCTTTAAATGCAGCAATCGAAGCAGCTAGAGCCGGAGAACAAGGAAGAGGATTTGCTGTAGTAGCAGATGAAGTAAGAAAGTTAGCGGAGCGGACCACCAAAGCGACCAAAGAAATAGCCGTGATGATAAAACAGATACAGAAAGACACAAACGGAGCGGTAGACTCGATGAATAAAGGAACAGAAGAAGTTGAAAAAGGGAAAGCGCTGGCAGATCAAGCGGGAAGATCGTTGAAAGAGATAATAGTGGGAGTAGAACAGGTAGTTGATATGTCAATGCAGGTAGCCGCTGCAAGTGAAGAACAATCGAGCGCAGCAGAGCAGATCAGTAAGAACATAGAAGCGATAAGTAATGTAACGCATGAAAGCGCGACGGGCATACAACAAATAGCCCGTTCAGCGGAAGACCTTAGCAGGTTAACCGTTAATCTGCAAGAATTAACTTCACGTTTTAAGATTGACGGATCAATCTCTTCCGGATCAAATGGGGACGGAAAATCTCATTCAGAAAAAAGCCATTTGGCAGTTCGCTCAAATGGTTCAATAACCCGTAATTAAATTCTTCTCGGAGAGGCGCCTGAACTTGAGGTGTCTCTCCTCTTTTTCTCAACCTAAGCTTTCCTCTACAATGAAACATGTTTCGTTATCAATTTTAGTACTGATTACTTTTTAATCAGTTTGCCGCTCCAATATCGGAAGCTCTTAACGCAGTTAATAAGTGAAAAATTCTTAATCGTTTTCTTATCTGCTTCGGCGGATTACTCGTTTTTCTGTAATTTAAGCGGATTCAGCTAAAAGTTGACAGGTAAGAAAAAGATTAAGAGTACGATTAAGAAACCAATTTAACCTTTTACGTAAAATGACTTACTAAAAATGGAAGGTTGTAGAAATGGACTAAGTTCATAACTCGTTAGCAAATGAAGAGATATATATGGATTTTTACAATCGTGTTTGTGAGTGTTTTAAGAAATGATAATTGTATACTAAAATAATTATAGGACATTAATTAACATGATTCCCGAAAAAACTCAAGAAAAAATTCTTGTGGTGGGCAATGCTCCTTCTATAATTGATGTATTAAGAACTACTCTCGAAAGTGAAGGCTACTCTCTTTTTATTGCCAACAGTGGCGAGAAAGCAATTAGTGAAGCAAAATTAGTTACTCCCGATTTAATTTTATTAGACATTTCAACACCCCAAATGGATGGAGTCGCTGTTTGCCGCCAACTCAAATCAGATGAATTAATAAAAGAAATCCCCATTATAATTTTAACAACTTTAACTGCGACCGAAAAGAAGACTAAAGCATTTGAAGCCGGGTGTGTTGATTACATGACTAAACCAATAGAACTTAATGAAGCTCTTGGCAGAATAAGGATCCATCTGTCCTTACAATCTATGCGCAAGCAATTAACCATACAAAACGAAAAACTCGACAAAGAAGTTACCAACCGAATTTTAGCAGAAAAAAAGATCAAAGATTTAAGCGACACTTTGGAATTACTTCTTCAAGAAAAGACTACTGATTTAGATAAATCAAATAAAATACTCTTTAATGAAATTGAGGAGCGAAAAAATGTTGAAAATGAATTAAGAGATTCGGAAGAACTGCACAAGGTAATCATCCAAAATATTTTTGATTTGGTTTTAATTACCGATGAACGGGGGAAATTTACTTATATAAGCTCTAATGTAACTCGCAACCTTGGATATTCTGTTGAAGAAATCAAAGACAAGAAAAGCATCTATGAACTGATTGGTGATGATCTTTTCGATTTTGATACCCTGGATAAAGAGGGAGCTATTTATAATATTGAAACTATCGTGAAAGACAGAGCCGGGAAAGAAAGAACATTTCTCATCAATGTTAAAAAGATCCCCATCAAGGAAGGTAAAATTCTTTTTATATTACATGATATTACCGACTGCAAACAAGTTAAGGAGACATTACGCGGCAGTGAAGAAGACTTTAAACAAATGTTTCAGCATTCACCGTCCGGCATGGTGCTCGTTGCGTCAGACTTCCGTTTTATTCAGGCAAACATAGCTTTCTGCACAATGCTGGGCTACAACGAGAATGAACTTACAGAAAAAACTTTTCAGGATGTAACCCTGCCGGAAGACAGGGCGGTTGGTGATGAACTTGTGCGCCGACTTCTTTCCGGTGAAATAAAAATGTTCAATCTCGAAAAACGTTATCTGCATAAAAACGGGAACATTATTTGGGGGTTAGTTAGCTCCTCGTTAATCCGCGATGTCCGGAACAAACCGCTGCATTTTGTCTCACAAATCCAGGACATCACCGAACGCAAACGGATAGAAGAGGAATTATCTAAACACCAACGTATGTTATCTCACATACTTAATTCAATTCCACAATCCATCTTTTGGAAAGATCGTAATAGTGTTTATTTAGGATGTAATGAAGTTTTTGCAAGAGAAGCCGGACTCGCAAATCCGGAGCAAATTGTTGGTAAAACAGACTTTGAACTTCCATGGCTCAAGGAAGAAACTGAAGCTTATCGAGCAGATGATCGAGAAGTTATCGAGTCGAATCGTCCCAAACCGCATATTATTGAAACGCTACAACGGGCAGATGGAACTCGTCTCTGGATTGATACAAGTAAAATACCTCTTAACAACGAAAAGGGAGAGGTCTACGGAATTTTAGGTGTATATGAAGATATCTCCGAACGTAAACGGGTAGATGAAGAAATAAGACGGCTTACCCATGCCATAGAACAAAGCCCCGTATCGGTAATAATAACCAATACAGATGGCGAAATTGAATATGTTAATCCAAAGTTCACCGAAGTAACAGGTTATAAGAAAGATGAAATAATTGGAAGTAATCCCCGGATACTTAAATCGGGCGAAACAAAATCAGAGCAATACACTCAACTTTGGGAAACAATCACTTCCGGCAAAGAATGGCGCGGTGAATTTCACAATCGAAAAAAAAACGGGGAACTCTTTTGGGAATCTGCTTCAATTTCTCCCGTTCGTAATGAGAAAGGAGTAATCACACACTTTATTGCAATTAAAGAGGATGTGACGGAACAAAAACGCGTTGCTAAAGCGTTAAAAGAAAGTGAAGAGCAATATCGCACATTAGTTACTACCGTTCCGGATATCATAATTAAAACGGATCTTGAGGGGAATATCAATTTTATTAATGATGCTCTTTTACAATCGCAAGCTTACCCGCCGGTTGAACGACTGATCGGTAAAAATTTGTTAACGTTTATATCACCTAAACAAAGACAACGTGCAATTGAAAATTTAAAATTGAGAGTCGAGAAACAATTAGGATCAATGGAGTATCAAATACAATTTGAGAATGGAGTCCAAATAGATTGCGAAGTAAATGGAAATGTTTTGCGGGATACAAATGGAAAACCATACGGAATGGTGTATGTGTTCCGTGATATTAGCGCTCGTAAACAGTTCGAAAAAGAGTTGGAAGACTACAGATTCCATTTGGAAGAACTGATCAAGTTAAGAACTACAGAACTGGAAGAGGTAAATGCCAGGCTTCATCAGGAAATTGAAAAACAAAAAGATGCGGAGAAAAAAGTAAAAGAAGCGCTGGTTAAAGAAAAAGAGTTTAGTGAATTGAAATCTAAATTTATTTCAATTACATCCCATGAATTCAGAACTCCTCTTTCAATCATTTTTTCATCTACGGAATTATTGCAGCGTTACGGAAGAAAATGGGATGAAGAGAAATATGTTGAGCAAATTGAAAGAGTTAAACTTAATATCCATTACCTAACTGAAATTATGGATGATATTCTTACTATAAGCCGGGTTGATAGTGGAAAAACTAAATTAAAACTAACAGAAACCAACCTTGAAAAGTTGTGTCTTAGTTTAATAGAGGATATAAATTTATTATTAACAAATAAACATAAACTTGAGTTTAAGTATAATTTGAAAGAAAAATATTTTAAGTTGGATGAAAGATTGTTGAAGTACATTTTGCTTAATTTATTGTCAAATGCAGTTAAATATTCCGTTTACGGTGGAAAGATGGGTTTTACTATCGATAAGACAGAAAACCATTTAATTTTTGAGGTGATCGATCAAGGGATCGGTATACCCGAAAAAGACCAATCCTATCTTTTCGAACCGTTTCATCGTGGGGATAATGTTGGTGAGATACCGGGTACCGGCTTAGGTATGTCAATAATCAAACGATCGGTTGATATGCATAACGGTTCAATGACTTTTGAAAGTAAAACTAATGTAGGTACAAAATTTATCGTAAAAATACCGGTTTAAAAACGATTTAATAGCATAAGAGATAATTCCATGTCCAAAAAAATTTTAATCATTGAAGATGAGAAACAATTAGCAGACAATATTTCTATTCTGCTCAAAGCGGAAAATTTTGAGGTTGTAACTGCCCGGAACGGAAGGGAAGGAGTATCTCTTGCCGCTGAAGAAAAACCGGATTTAATAATCTGTGATATTATGATGCCGGGAATGGATGGATATAAGGTGCTTGAGGAACTGGGTAAGGATCGAATAACTTCATTAATCCCATTTATATTTTTAACTGCCAAAGTAGAAACCGGCGATTTAAGAAAGGGAATGGAATTAGGCGCCGATGATTACTTATTTAAACCGTTTAAGAGTGAAGAACTTATAAAAGCAATTAATACCAGGTTAACTAAATTCGAAATAGTTAAAGCGACGGTTTTAGATGAAGTGAAAAAAAATACGGAAGGACAAAAAACAAAAAAATATAAACCTGACGATAATATCTTTTTCCGCTTACCTAATTCTTCCGTAATAATTGCGGTTGGAAAAATAAAATATATCGAAGCTGATAATCAATATACGTATGTGGTTCAGGAAGATAATAAACACATTCTGATAAGAAGATCGATCAGCAAGTGGGAAGAGATTTTACCCGAAACATTATTTATTCGAATTCACCGGTCAACCATAATAAACACACTCTACATCAGCAAAATTGAAAAATCGCCGACCAATTCTTACAAAGTAATTCTGAAAGACACTTCAAAAAATTTCGATATAAGCAGGAAATATTTAAGAAAAATTAAAAAAATTAGCCATTGAGTTTTGATAAACTAACCTCTTCCAAGATCTTCCTTCGTCGTCCTACTTAACTACTTACAACACTTTTGAACCATTTACAACATCCTCCATAAAGAGCAGTTTTAGGTTGCCGATAATATTATTAGTTATGGATGAACTAAAAAAGTTGTGAGTAATATTTTGATCGTAACCGCTAAAAATTTATTGCAAAAAAAGGAAAACAGGATGATGAGAACGAAATCAATATTAAGTGTTGTTTGTTGCTGCTTGATTTTATGTGTGTCTAAATCACCGGCGCAAGATTTTAAGAAGGGCATTGCAATTGTAGATGAAATGGAACAATCCTTGAAAGGAATGATTGCACTGGAAGAAACAAAAAGACAGACCGAAATTTCAGGTCTGCAAAAAGACATTCAAAACCTTCAAGTACAAATCCAAAATACTGCTAACGGTGTTAATGTTAATAACCGGCAAAATCTTGAAGCGCTTACAGAACGAATTTCACTGCTCGAAAATAAAGTGAAAAATCTGAATGCCGCTCCGGAAACAAAGGAACTTGCAGGGCATTTTGAAGAATTGAAAAAAGTTATAGTGTCAACAAAACCAACTCCCGTACAAGCACAACCATCGCTTTTTTCTATCAAAACGGGATTCTTGATACAAACACAGGCGCAAGCAATTCAAGAACAAACAACCGCTGTTCAAAATGCTGATCCAAAATTTACAAAACATTGGCAAAGACAAGCTTTTATCAGAAGAGTAAGAATAATTCTTGGAGGCGAGATCGCAAAGAATACTACTTTCTTTTTTGAGACAGATGCGCCAAACGTTGGAAAAGTTCTTGAAACAAGTGAAACAACAACAACATATACTTTTGATAAAGTAAAAGACACGATAGTTCAAAAGGATACTAAAGTCGTTAAGGATGCCAAAAACTGGATATCAATGTATGTTCAGGATGCCCAGGTGCAATATACATTCTGTCCGGAACTAAGTGTAATAGCAGGACTTCAACTCGTTGGTATCGCGCGTAACGGTTTACAAAGTGCAGCGTCTTTGATGGCGCTTGATTATGGTGCATATCAGTTTGTGCCTAATGCCCCGCTTGATAACAATGTCGGCAGAGACCTTGGAATTAATTTCAGAGGATTTATTCTTGATGATCGGCTTGAATATCGTGCCGGATTCTTCAGTGGAAAAAATACAAATCTGTATTCTCCTTTTAGATTTACGACAAGGCTCAATTACAGTTTCAAGGATAAAGAGAAAGGATTTTTTTATACAGGTACAACGCTTGGTAATGGTAATATCCTTTCATTGGGCGCAGGCGCTGATATGCAAGGAAGTTACTTAGCATATTCCTTTGATGGAATGACTGATATGCCGCTTAGCGATCTTGGTTCTCTTACGCTTTCTGCGGCTTTATCATTTCTGGATGGAGGCGGTACCGACCAGGCGCCAACACCATTTACAACATTAATCCCAAAACAATCAGTAATGTTTTTGGAAGCAGGGTTTTTCTTCAAAGATCTAAATTTACAGCCTTATATCAAATACGAAACACAAGATGTGAATGCTTCGGTTTTAAAACAAGTCGGGGCTGCAACATCAGAATTATTAGATTATAAAAACAAATTAAAATCAAACTCAAGATTTGGTTTTGGGTTTAATTATTTCTTCAATGGACACAATTCCAATTTAAAAGTACTTTATGAAATAGTTGGCAGAAACAGAGATAGTTTAGTAAAGAATCAAGCTGAAAAAGCGACCAATGGGATGTTCACGCTTCAACTTCAGTATTTCACTTTCTAATTCGCAAATGAAATGAAAAAGAAAGAAATATTTGATATGGCTGATTCAAAATTTAATAAGAGAAAATCCGCTAAGAGCAGATTGCTTTCTTTCTTTGCTTGTGTTTTGGCTTTTACAATCATTCTCCAGCCTGTAATTTATTCTCTACAGAAAGAAGAACAACTTTCAACAAAAGAAAAATTATTAAATCTTCTAAAAGAAAGTGATGCAATAGAATCAAAGAAAGTAACAGAAATTAAAGAAACACCCGGAACTAAGGCGTTAAAAACAAATATCATCCCAAAAGAGTGTGAGATAAATATGAAATCGATTGATGAAGTTTTTAAGAAAGAAGTTAGTCAGACTATGGGTAATCAAGAATCGCAAAAAATTAATTCTTCCGGGAGAGTTTCTTCTTTTAACAGTTCTGAAGAAGAAAATAATTCAAAAGCAAACGAATCTCCTTATCAAACAATAATATTGTTGATTGTTGGACTTCCATTTGCAATAATCACCTTAATAAATGGAGACACAATACCATGAAAATCAAAAAGTATAAAGATTGGAAAACACTTTCCAAAATTTTTGCATTAGTAGTTGCTACATTAGTCCCAACAATTTTACTCATGTTTTTTTACGTTCTGCCGCAAGTAGAAAATAAACTGTACGCTGAAAAAGAAACCGCAACCAAAAAAGTTGTGGAGACGGCAAGTTCGGTGTTAAATGAGTTTGGCGCCAAAGTAACTGAAAAAACATTAAGCCTGGAGGAGGCGCAAAAGCAAGCCATATCAGTTATTAAAACGATGAGATATGAAGGTAAGGAATATTTTTGGATCAATGATCTTGAACCAAGAATGATCATGCATCCGTATAAACCGGAGTTGAACGGGAAAGAATTGTCCGGGAATAAAGACCCCAACGGGAAACATCTATTTGTTGAATTTGTTAATGTTTGTAAAGAAAAAGGGGAAGGCTTTGTAGAGTATATGTGGGAAAAACCCGGCGCCAGCAAACCTATGCCTAAAATTTCTTTCGTAAAACTCTATAGTGAATGGGGATGGATTGTTGGAAGCGGAATTTATGTTGATGATGTTGAAGCAGAAATTGCTTCTTTAAGCCAAAAGATACTTATCGGCTTTCTGCTCATAACAATCTTTATAATTCTATTTACTTATCTGTTCGCAAAAAAATTAACTCAACCATTAATTGCTCTTAAAGATATTGCTAATAAGCTTGCCGTAGGTGATATTAGTGTTTCAGTAGATGCAAAGACAGCAGATGAACTGGGAGACTTAGAACGCTCCTTTGCACTTATGATACAGAATATAAAAGGTCAGGCTTATGCTGCAGAAAAAATTGCCGAAGGTGATACATCAATTGAAATTAAAGCAAAATCTGCCCAGGATGTCCTTTCAAAAAGCATGATAAAAGTAGTTGAAACTGTCCGGGGTTTAGTTTCCGAAACCTTAATGTTAAGCAATGCAGCCATACAAGGAAAATTATCAACAAGAGGCAATGCGTCGAAATTTAATGGCGGGTACAAAGAGATAGTTGAAGGTATAAACGCAACAATAGATGCGGTAGTTCAACCAATAAATGAATCGAGTAAAGTTTTGGAAAAACTTGCCCAGGGAGATCTAACAGCCCGTATGAACGGAGAATATCAAGGAGATTTCACACAAATAAAAGAAAGCGTAAACGGATTGGCATCATCATTCCATAACGCACTTTCTGATGTAGTCTCAGCCGTAGAAGCCACAGCCAGCGCAAGCACAGAGATATCCTCAAGCGCGGAAGAAATGGCAGCGGGAGCGCAAGAACAAAGCAGTCAAACCACAGAAATAGCCGGCGCGGTTGAAGAAATGACAAAAACAATTTTAGAAACGTCACAAAATTCATCCAAATCAGCCGAAGCGGCAAAAAGCGCAGGTGCAATTGCTAAAGAAGGGGGGAAAGTAGTTAATGAAACAATTCAAGGGATGAACCGGATTGCAGAGGTAGTAAAAAGATCAGCAGAAACCGTTCTTGCCTTAGGTAAAGGAAGCGATCAAATCGGTGAGATAGTACAAGTGATAAACGATATAGCCGACCAGACAAATCTGCTTGCCTTAAACGCTGCAATTGAAGCAGCCCGCGCCGGAGAACAAGGAAGAGGCTTTGCGGTTGTAGCTGATGAAGTAAGAAAGTTAGCAGAAAGAACAGCCAAAGCCACTAAAGAAATAGCAGTGATGATCAGACAGATACAGAAAGATACGGGCGGAGCGGTTGAATCAATGAACAAAGGAACCGAAGAAGTAGAAAAAGGGAAAGTACTTGCAGATAAAGCGGGTCAATCGTTGAATGAAATAATAGTTGGAGTTGAACAGGTGGTTGATATGTCCACACAAGTAGCTGCAGCCAGCGAAGAGCAATCAAGTGCGGCAGAACAGATCAGCAAAAACATCGAAGCAATCAGCAGTGTTACGCAGGAAAGCGCCGCCGGAGTACAGCAAATAGCCCGCGCAGCGGAAGACCTAAACAGATTAACCGTAAACCTGCAAGAATTAACTTCACGGTTTAAGATTGATGGATCATCAATCGGCAGATCAAACGGAGACGGAAAAACTCATGTACAAAAAAGTAATGTTGCTGTTCGTTCAAATGGAGTAGTAGTTCGCCGCTAAATAATATTTGGGGAGACACTAAAGTGTCTCTCTTATTTTTAACAGAACAACAAGTAAATTCAAAAATGAGTATTAAAAAATTAATTAATCTTAACAATTCGGAGATCGGAAATGACAAGTTTTGATCAGCAGAAAAAAGAAACCGGCGAGTTGCTTCAGCTTGTAAGTTTTTTTATTGGGAATGAAGAATTTGGGGTTGACATCCTTTATGTACAGGAAATAAATAGAATGTCTCAGGTTACTAAAGTACCCAATGCACCTGAATTTGTAAACGGAGTTATAAATCTAAGAGGCAGAGTAATCCCGGTAATAGATTTACGTTTAAAATTCGGAATGCCAAAGAAAGAACATGATAAAAATACCCGGATAATAGTAATGGAGGTGAGCGGCAAAACAGTTGGATTTATAGTTGATTCGGTTAATGAAGTTTTGCGGATTTCAAAAAACGTAACCGAACCGGCGCCTGAATTAGCGATGGGAATCAATTCAGAATATATTAAAGCTGTAGGTAAACTTGATGATAGGTTGTTGATCCTCATTGACCTTGAAAAAATATTGTCAAAAGATGAAAAAATTCAATTAGAAACTGTATTGGAGACTTAAAAATGAAAAAAATCATGTTATTATTTGCGGTAGTAGTTTTATCAAGCATCAGTTTATTTGCTCAATTAAAATTTGGAACTGATATTTATAGCAGATATGTTTGGAGAGGTGTGGATTTTGGTGATTCCCCATCATTCCAACCTACTCTCTATTACACAACCGGCACTTTTACCATTGGAGCCTGGGGCGCCTATAGCTTTCCAGGAAACGCGACCAATTATGCAGAGAACGATCTTTATGCTTCATATGCTTTTTCTACAGAAAAAGCCGGGATATTCACGCTACTCTTTACGGATTATTACTTCCCGTCAGCAGGTATAAAATTCTCTGATTTTGAAAAAAATGGAGGAGCGCACACGATGGAAGCAGGGCTTAGTTATTCTGGTCCGGAGAAGTTTCCCGTTTCTTTAGCAGTATTTGCAAATGTCCATAACGATGTTGACAATTCCTCTTACATTCAAATTGCGTATCCTTTTACTGTAAGTGATGCAACTCTTACGCTTTCAGCCGGATTTACTCCTTCAAAAAGCGTTTATTATGGAACAACAAAAGGGGCATTAATTAACCTTGGAGTTTCGGCAACAAAATCAATTTCTATTACCGATAAGTTCGCAGTTCCAATTACCGTATCATATATAAGCAATCCGAATATTGATAAAACATACTTAACATTCGGTATGAGTTTCGTTTTTTAAACAGAAATATAAGTTATAATTAAGGAGAACAAAGATGAAAATAATAACAAACCTCAAAGTTTCGCAAAAATTTTGGCTTTTAACACTTGTTGTTGGTATAAGCTTGATGGCTTTCAGTATTTACACATACGTAACCATAAACAAGATAAAAGTTAACGGACCATTGTACAAAAATATTGTTCAAGGGAAAGATCTTATTGCGGATATTCTTCCGCCGCCGGAGTATATTCTTGAGTCATACTTAATCTTGCACCAATTAACTTTTGCAAAAGATGAATCCCAGATTAACTCACTCATCGAAAAAAGCAAAAAACTGGAAGAGGAATATTTTTCGCGTCATGATTTTTGGATTGCAGATTTAGCCCCCGGTATGATGAAAACAAAACTTATCGAGGATTCATACAAACCTGCTGTAGAATTTTTTAATGTGAAGAACAATCAGTTTATTCCTGCAATTCAAGCCGGTAATGTGGAATCGGCTAATTTCTTGTTAACCACTTTGCTCAAAGACGCTTATGAAAAACATAGAGAGGCTATTAATAAAGTGGTTGAGTTAGCCGGAGCTTCAAATTTAGTATCCGAAAAAGAGACGCAGGAGGTAATCGATTCAAGAGTTATGTTACTGTTTATTCTAATTCTCTCGGTTATAAGTTTCATCTCTTTTATCAGTTACGTTACAGCTCAAAGTATCGTTGTTCCCGTAAAAAGACTTTCTGCCATCGCTGATAAACTTGCGATCGGAGATATAAACGTTACCGTTGAAGCTAATACCAAGGATGAACTTGGCGATTTGGAACGCTCATTTGCACTGATGATAGAGAATACTAAAGTGCAAGCTGTTGCTGCCGAAAAGATTGCGGAAGGTAATACGGAGATAGAAATAAAAGTAAAATCTGAAAAAGATATTCTTTCAAAAAGTATGAATAAAGTTGTCGATTCAATTAGAAATTTAGTTGCCGAAGCGTTAATGTTAAGCAATGCAGCCGTACAAGGGAAACTATCTACAAGAGGTGACGAATTAAAATTTCAAGGTGGATACAAAGAAATAGTAAAAGGTGTTAATGCAACCCTAAATGCGGTTGTTAAACCAATTAATGAATCAAGCGAGGTGCTGGAAAAACTTTCAACCGGAGATTTAACGGCACGTATGCAAGGCAATTATCATGGTGATTTTTCTTCGATCAAAGAAAGCGTGAACGGTTTAGCCGCATCATTCAACAACGCGTTATCGGATGTTGTGGCGGCAGTAGAAGCAACTGCGAGCGCAAGTACGGAAATATCCTCAAGCGCGGAAGAGATGGCAGCCGGAGCGCAGGAGCAGAGCAGCCAAACCACAGAAATAGCCGGCGCGGTTGAAGAAATGACAAAGACAATTCTTGAAACATCACAAAATTCATCGCGATCAGCCGAAGCGGCAAAAAAAGCCGGTTTAATAGCCAAAGAAGGGGGAAAAGTTGTTAACGAGACCATTGCAGGGATGAATCGAATATCCGAAGTGGTAAGAAAATCTGCTGAAACCGTAAATGAGTTGGGAAAGGGGAGTGATCAAATCGGAGAAATTGTACAAGTAATAAATGATATTGCCGACCAAACAAATTTGTTGGCGTTGAACGCAGCGATAGAAGCCGCAAGAGCCGGAGAACAAGGAAGAGGATTTGCGGTTGTTGCTGATGAAGTAAGAAAGTTAGCAGAACGAACAACCAAAGCTACAAAAGAAATCGCCGTGATGATAAAACAAATTCAAAAAGATACCGGCGGGGCGGTTGAATCCATGAACAAAGGAACGGAAGAGGTTGAAAAAGGAAAAGTATTGGCAGACAAAGCCGGTGCATCACTAAAAGAAATTATTATAGGTGTAGAAGAAGTTGTAGATATGTCAACACAAGTAGCCGCTGCAAGCGAAGAACAATCAAGCGCCGCCGAACAGATAAGTAAAAATATTGAAGCGATTAGCAGTGTAACCCATCAA
>Ga0209417_1005414_pt1 | contig 14088 bp, 13 predicted proteins | sample RifGroF2_FD_184002 | JGI IMG/M metagenome (GOLD analysis project Ga0209417, IMG submission 184002) | Groundwater microbial communities from Rifle, Colorado, USA - Groundwater F2 (SPAdes) (version 2) | ecosystem: Environmental > Aquatic > Deep subsurface > Groundwater | place: Rifle, Colorado... | reverse complement strand
TTTGACATGTACAAAGGAAAATTTGTAGAAATTATCAAAAAATTCAGTCAGGCAACGGGAAATAAAAGTATTTCCAATGCCTATAGAGGTATAAAAATCGGATTGGCAAAATTTGACGCGCTTGATGAAATAGAAAGAAAGCTTTTTTATTTTAGACCGCGAGAAATTGAATCGGGAAAGGCAGAAAAGATTTATCTTTCCGGCAGACGCTCTATAGAAAAGGCTGACACTGTTGAAGAAGTAAAAAGCACAGTTCAGGACACAATAACTAAATATAATTCCGTTAAAATAGACACTAATAAAGAAATTTTAAAAGTTTATCTTATGGGAGAATTTTTTGTTCTCCTCGATCCGTTTACTAATATGAATATTGAGAAGGAATTAGGGCTTCTGGGTGTTGAAGTGGAAAGAACAATAATGCTTTCTGACTGGACAAACCAGACGCTTATTCCGAAATGGAGCAAAAAAACTGAAACTCATCGACAGAGAGCCGTTAGAACTGCGAAAAAATATCTTACAAGAGCTGTTGGCGGCGAATGTATAGAAACTGTCGGTGATGCTGTATATGCAGCGGAATGTAACGTTGACGGGGTAGTGCATATAGGTCCTTTTAACTGCATTCCCGAGATTGTAAGTCAATGTATCCTTCCAAATGTCAGTAAACAAGAAAATATTCCTGTTATTTCGCTCCTTATGGACGAACAAACAGGAAAAGCCGGTATGGTTACAAGGATTGAAGCCTTTGTGGATCTTATTCGCAGACAAAGAAAAGTACGTAAAATACGAATAATTCAAAGAAAAACAATAAAATCTTCTTTGAAAATTAATTCAAGCGCACGAAGCGGAAGTTGTTTAAAAGCTTATTAACATAAAAGAAAATAGCCTTAAAAGGAGAAAATATAAATGAAAATTGGCATTCCAAGAGCGTTAGGTTACTATAATTATTATCCGTTCTGGTTCGGATTTTTTGGAAGTTTAGGTATAGAAATTGTTTTGTCCGATAAAACTACCAAAAAGCTTGTTTCTGAAGGAAGCGCACTTGTCGTTTCTGAAACATGCCTTCCTGTGAAAATATATATGGGACATGTGCTTAATTTGTTAAATCAAAAAGGCGTGGATATCATTTATTCACCGAGCATTCAGTCTATTGACCATAAAATTTATAACTGCTCAAAGCTTAGAGGGCTTCCTGATTTGGTTAGAAACGTTGTGAAAAAAGATTTTCTCCTTATTGAACCAACTTTAGACAAGTCAGAGAAAAATCAAGGGCTTTATCAATATTTGTATGAATCAGTTGCTCCTCTTGGAATAACTGATAAAAAAGCTATTAAGAAAGCTTCTAAAGTGGGTTGGGCATATCAAAATAATTTTACCGGCATGACCAGAGATGGAATGCATCCTGTAGAGGCTATGGAAACTGCTATAAAAGGGAAAGTTGTAATTAAAAGCAGGAAAAACAATTATCCTATAAATATTGCTGTTCTTGCGCACGGATATAACCTATATGATGATCATGTGAGCATGAAAATATTCAAAAAACTTGAAAACCTTGGTGTAAAAGCGCATGTTTCGGAAAATCTTTCCGTAGAGCAAATGAATGAGGGTTTGAAAGTTCTAAATACTAATCTTTATTGGGCAAATGAACTTGAAATTTCAGGCGCGGCAGGAAGTTTTATGACAAATAAAAATATTGACGGTATTCTTACTTTAACCGCTTTTGGTTGCGGTCCTGATTCCTTAATGGTTGAAAGAATTACCAGATATGCAAAACGCCTTCAAAAACCGCTTCTTAATCTTACGGTTGATGAGCATACAGGAGAAGCTGGCTTCATAACAAGGATTGAAGCGTTTACAGATATGCTCTACAGGAGAAAAAGAGCTAATATCGTTCAAAATCTCAATAAACAAATTAAAATCGACTCTGATAGACAGGAAGTCATCTATTCAAGAGATAATATTGTAAAAGTTTAATTTCAAAAAAACCCTTTAAACGGGAGGATGAGTTGAAAATATCATTTCCTCATATGGGAAATCTGGCAATTGGAGTATCAGGAGCACTTAAAGTTCTTGGTGCTGACGTTGTGGAGCCTCCTTATACAAACAAAAGAACGCTTTCTTTAGGGGCAAAATACAGTCCTGAAGCTATTTGTCTTCCGTATAAACTGGTTCTTGGTAATTATATTGAGGCAATTGAAGCAGGAGCCGAAGCTATACTTATGATTGACAGCCCTGGAACGTGCAGATTGGGACAGTATAGTAATATTGCCAGAACAGCTTTAACCGATCTCGGATATAATAATGTTGAATTTGTTAATTTTGATCTTTATAAAGGGAAATTGTTAGAGATTTATTCAGGATTTAAGCATGTTACAGGCAACGGAAATCCTTTAGACCTTATATATGCTGTACGAATAGGCATTTTAAGAATTAAAATCGCGGATAAATTTGATAAATTGCTTCAATATTACAGGGCGAGAGAAGTAGAAATCGGCAGCGCTGATAAACGTTATAATAAAGCTATGAGCTTGCTAAGTACTGCTCTGACTGTTAAAGAATGTAATGATGTCCTTGAATTCGGAACTGAATCTATTTCAGGTGTTGAAATTGATTCTGCAAAACAGGTTTTGCATGTTGATATAACAGGTGAGATTTATGTAGTGCTGGATAAATTCTCAAATATGTACATAGAAAAAGAATTAGGCAGGCTCGGAGCGCAAGTTCACAGGCAGATTAATTTGTCTGACTGGATTGATAGAAGTCTATATCCGTCTATATTGAGATTTAGCGAGTCGCATGATGAAAAAACACGCAGGTTTGCGCGTGAATTTATAAAAAGAGATATAGGCGGTGATGCGGTTGAGTCTATCGGCGATGCGGCTATTGCAGCTTCTTCGGAAATTACCGACGGAATAATTCATCTGTTGCCATTTACCTGCATGCCGGAAATAATTGCTCAGAATATTCTTCCAAACGTAAGAAATGAAAAGGATGTTCCTGTTCTGTCTCTTGTTATGGATGAATACACAGGCAGAGCAGGATTTGTAACAAGACTGGAAGCCTTTGTTGACTTAATCAATAGAAGAAGCAGATTGCCGCGTCGCTGCTCCACAGCTCCTCGCAATGACAGTTGCGGGATTTTAAGCGTTTAATACCTGTTGTTTTTGATAACTTCTTAGAAAGTCAACGATATCTACAGCTTCGTTTGCGCCGATTACAACTTCCCAATCAGGCAATTCGTCCTCAATTTCTTCTTTTAAAGAAGCGACATATCCTGGAATTATAAGTTTTTTATGTTTTACAAGTTCTTCTAAACCGTAAGTTTTTATGGTTTTGGCTATGATTTCGCCGTTAAACTTATCTGCTGACCATGCCGTAAGAACGCTCATTCCGTCTGATGGAGTAATTGCAAGATATGACGGGATATTTGACGCTTCTATTTCACCAACCACGGTAAAATAAGTTAAAGCAAAGTTTGTTGTTACTATTATCGGAGAATTTTCATCAGGTTCGCCGATAGGATATAATTTTGCTTCAATTTGCAGCGGTTTTTCAGGGTCAGTATATATATTTTGCCTTAAAGTAAGCAAAGAATAAATTATAGCTTCGTCAAAATGCTCTAAAACTATAATATTCGCGTATTTACAAAGTAAAGTCGATGCCCAAATCCCCTGTTCTATCGGGTCGTTTGATAAAGCGATAATATCTTTAGTAAATTGTATTACAGGAAAGCCCAGCGGTTTAAACTTATTTTCAATCGCGGAGCGTCTTATGTAAGTCAAATTTTCGATAAGGCTTTTTTGTGATTGATTTTTTAGATTTAAAACTATATTTTGTGTTTTATTTTCAATAAGTTTGGAAGAATTATTCACTAATTCTTCTATAGAGTCTCCTGATAAAACCACAGGAACATTATAATTTCTTTCTATTTCTGCAATTTCTTCCGATGAAGCACTCTCAAGATAAACAAGAGGCTTAAAATCTTTAATTTCATCAAGGATTTGTTTTATTTTTTCTGTGTTGTCACTTACTAAAATCATAGGAAATTTTGATTCAGCAACTTTTATAGCGTTTTCTTCAAAAGTTTCATCAGTATCAAAAAGAGCAACAGCAGTTATTTTTAAGTCTTCTCCAACTCTTTCAACGGAATAATTCAGGATTTTATCAAATTTCTCGTCAAAATTTTCATCGGAACTTTCAAGTTTTACGGCTATACAGGTAGGATTGACGAATTTTTTGTCATGCCGGAACATAACAGTTTCATTGCCGATTTTAATGAGGTTTTCTGCACAGCCGAAATTGATTTCCGCTTGTTGAATCTGGCTAGCTTCCTCAAAAACAGATTTTAATTCAGCTGTTACAAGTTCGCATTTGTCTATTTCAGTTTCATTTTTGGCAAGTTTCATGGCAAAAGCCATACAGGTAGGGAAGCCGCATTTTTTGCAATTGGCTTCCGGTGCTTTTTTCCCGCCTGGGAGGTATTTAAATATCTGTAAACCTGTAAGTTTCATTTGTTCTTGATTTTTCCTTTGTTTTCCTTAGTCGTCATGCTGAACTTGTTTCAGCATCTGTCCATTTTGGGATTAAAATTTTCAGTTGTTTATTGGATAGACCCTGAATCAAGTTCAGGGTGACAAGAATGTTCATGAGGACGAGTAGGTTTTATTAATAAACCCTTGGACGTATTTAATAGCTTCAGGGTGGCGCATGACGACAATATTTGCTCCTGAAACAAGCATGGAAGTTGCTGTTATGCTTTCCCACGAAATTGCTCTTGTCGTTAAGTTACCCCATTCTGCGGGAACGTTATTTGATTTTGCTTCTTTTGTTTTCCAGGCTTCTTCTCCGACAAAAGTAATTATAGGCATGTTAAGCATTGTATCCCCTTGAAGAGCCGCCTGCTTGATTCTTTCAATAATGCTGTAAGCATAGTCAAGACCATAACCAAGACCGCCTGTATTCGGGTCTATTATTATTCTGTCCGCATCAAAGCCGAGCTCTGTAAGAAGAATATTGAGCTGTTTTGTAAGATTTATATCTATCGGGGTTCTTGCAATTATATTATGCCCGCAATCTTTAACTATTGGAGCAATTTGTCTAAAGTTTTCTTCTTCCACAGCGCCTATTGTACATTTTCTGTCTGCTGTTTTTGCAAGCTCGGGTAAAAGCTTGGCATCTACTTCCCGTCTGAATGTTCCGATTAAAAATAACGGCAAATCTGTCAGTTTCAGGATTTCTTTAAGCTGTTCTTTGCTTTTTTCTATTTCAGCATCGATATCTTCGCAGTTTTCTATGTTAAACCTTATTGCGAGTGCCGAAAAATTTTTTTCTAATGCTGCTTTTACACATTCGATAGGATTATAAATATTTTCTCCCCAAAAATCTTTTAGCAGCGGGGCATGATTAGGGGGAATATTAGTTAAAATTTCGCATGCTATAAGAGGCTTAGAAACTTTTTGCGTTTCGGAGTGCAGAAAGTTTAGAGAATTTTCTCCTCCTGCAGTTAAACCGTTCAAATCAACTTCTCTTATAGGTGTTTTATATTCTTTTTTAGGTGGTGTATAAATATTACTCATAATAAATATTTTACTATGATAAAAAAATTTGGCATGGATTTTATTTGTCAGTTTTGAATCTTTGAATATTTTTTGTATAAATATTCCGGCATGGTGCGAAAAAGTTTTCCGTTAACGTCCGTAGTTACTACAGTTGAAGTTGCGGTAAGTATAACCATGCCGGTATTTATATTTTTTATGACATGCTCAAAAGTTGCGCTTGTTTTTTTGAGTTCATGTAATGTTGTCTTGATTTCCAGTTCATCAAAAAGCTTTGCCGGATGCTTATATCTTAGGTTGAGTTCAACTACCGGCATGTGAATATTCATCTTTTCCAATTCTTCAAATTTTATGCCGATTTTTTCGGAGAATTCAATACGCCCTGCTTCCAGCCATTTTGCATACGCTCCATGCCAAACAACATTGTAGCAATCTGTATCACTGTGATAAATTTTTACATTTTGTATATATTCCATTTATTTCTCCTAAGCTGTTTGTTTTTCTTTATTTTACCAAACACGCGCTTTCAGAGTGTGAAGTTACGTAAATATAAATGTAAAAATTTTTTATAACTAATCCTTCTTGAAAATACTTATTTTATTGGTAAAATTCTAATATCTGTCATGAATGGCTGATAATTTGTTAAATGCGTAAATGCGCAAAAATTAAAAATAAATGGTAAACTGTCGTTAGTAATATTAGTGAAAGAACAATTTATGGTATTCGCCCCTTTAAAATTTAATGAAAATTTAATAGCTCAAAAACCGATAATTCAAGGGGGAATGGCAATTAGAGTAAGCAGGGCTCCATTGGCGGCAGCTGTTGCTAACTGTGGTGGTGTAGGCGTAATAGCTGCATCAGGATTGCCCGAACCTGAGTTAAGAGAACAAATTGCACTTGCAAGAAGCTTGCAAACCAATAAAAATGGTTTAATTGCAGTAAATATAATGTTTGCAGCAAGTGAATTTAAGAAACTTATTGAAATATCGGTAGATGCCGGCATAGATTTAATAATTTCCGGTGCGGGATTCTCCAGAGATCTTTTTAGTATTGGTAAGGAAGCAGGAGTTCAGGTAGTTCCTATCGTAAGTTCAGTTAAACTTGCGCGGATTTCCAAAAAACTTGGAGCCTCTGTAATAATCGTTGAAAGCGGAGAAGCCGGCGGACACCTCGGGACTGACCAGCCTATAAGAAAATTAATTCCTGAAATCAGGCAGGTTCTTGATGCTGAACCTGATTTGCCTGAAGTTGGAAGAGTTTCTCTTGTTGCGGCAGGTGGAGTTACTTGTGGTGCTGATATTATGGAAATGATGTCGCTTGGAGCTTCCGGTGTGCAGATGGCAACGAGATTCGTACTCAGTAAAGAATGTGATGTACACGATAATTTTAAAAACCTTTTCCTTAATAAAGAAGAAAAAGATGTAATAATGATGCATAGCCCTGTGGGACTTCCGGCAAGAGCACTGTTAACACCTCTTATCGAAAGACTTGAAAACGGAACAATTGAAAAACCTAAAACCTGCGACAGCTGTTTAAAACATTGTTCCCATGCCTTTTGTATTATAAGAGCTCTTGAAGCTGCACGAAAAGGTGATATAGAAAACGGTCTTTTCTTTACAGGCGCAAATGTTAAAAAATATACAGAAATTCTATCTGTTAAAGAAATATTTGATAAATTAGAGGCTGAAGTAAACGAATATATTAAAAATAATAAAATTGACTGCGGGAAAGAGAGGTGCGTTTTTTAAAAGGCGGTTGATGTAATTTTATTTTTAATTTTATGTAATAATTTTAATCTAATGAAACAGTAAGGAATCAAAAATGTTAACAGAACAAAATTCACAAGAAATCTATTTACAGTGTGCTGATTGCAATCAGGAATTCGCATTTACGGCTGAGGAACAAGAGTTTTATCAACAAAAAGGTTATACACAGCCTAAAAGATGCGCTTCATGCAGAGCTCAAAACAGACAAAATAAAAACGGTGGCGGCGGCGGATATTCAAATGCTTCAAAACCAAGATTTGATGCAGTATGTGATCACTGTGGCGTAAATACCACCGTGCCTTTTCAGCCTGCCCAAGGTAAGCCTGTTTATTGCAGCGACTGCTATAGATCAATGAAATAAATTTAAAACAGTTTAAATTTAAAATAGGACAGAACTGAATTAATTCAAACTGTCCTATTTTTTTGTAAAAATATAAAAACATGGCATGAAAATTATATTTGTATTAACATAAGCTCTGATAAAAGCTTTTAAAGAATATTTTAAATTATAAATATTAATAAATATTAATAAAAACATAAATCTTCTTTAGTATAATTTTTTCAGTGAAATAATAAATATATTATATTGCACAATATGGAATTTGATTTTCGGATTTAAGTGAGGAATTTTTATGGGCTGTCCTACAACAGAAGTAAAACAGGATTATGTGGCAAAAGATAACGAAATTGAGATTAATAATATGAATAATGAAGTTTGCGAACACAGCAACAAGATGTCCGCTGACAGGCTTCGTTATTTTGGGCATTTAATCGGTGGTCTTACAACAGCTCTGCACAGCAGATTTTTTGCAGGAAGACCAAGACCATTCACTTTTTCTCATATGGTCACAAGCAAATGCAACTGTAATTGCTCTTTTTGCTTCTGGAAGCATCATAAAGACAACGATGATTTATCTCTTCCTGAAATTCAAAGAATATATAAAGAAGCTAAAAAAGAAGGCTACATGAACAGTATTCTCTGGGGAGGAGAACCGTTATTAAGACAAGATTTTACAGAAATAGCAAAAGCTTCTCACGATAACGGAATGTACACAAAAATGGCGACAAACGGTTGGTTTTTAGAAGAAAACCACGAGTTTGGAAAATATATGGATCTTATTTTTGTTTCTGTCGACGCAATCGGAGAAAAACATGACATTGCAAGAGGCAACATGCATGGTTTATATGACAGATGTATAAAAGGCATTGAATTTCATAAAAAACATTATCCCAAAATGAGAATATATATTTGCTGCACAGTTTCAAAAGAAAATACTCTTGAAGATTTGACCGAAATTGCGCAACTTTGCAAAGATCTTGATATTTTGCTTTATTTTACCGTAAATAAAAGTTATCAGGATTTCTCAAAATGGGAAGGCAAAGACGGCTTAACAGAACTTGAATATGAAAATGAAAAGCTTTCAGAGATTTTTAAAGGAATAAAATCTTTGAAAAAACAGGGATATCCGATAAGAAATTCCTATTATTTTATGGATTATCTTATAGATAAAAAAACTTATTATGAATGTCACTGGCCGCAGGTTGCAACTGTGATGTATTCAAACGGCATTCTTTTAAAATGCTTTGATAGAAAACCTATGGAAAATCTTGACCTTAGAAAAATGTCACTTGGTGAAGCTTTAAGAACACAAGAATTTGTTGATATGGCAAATTCCTGTAAAGATTGTAAATTTTCCTGTGTCGGGAATTATGCACTCGATGCTTCAGGCATCTGGAAGTTTGATTGGCCCGCCATCAAGTCTATAGCGCAAATTGCTATTACCTAAAGATTTATTTGTATAAAAAACAGCGAAATTTGAATTTCGCTGTTTTAATTTAAAAAATCAGGTATAATTTAAAACTATGGATAAAGATTATTTAAAAGAAAAAAGAAAAAATAAATAATTACAAAGAAATTCGTAGAGATTTTTGGAATTCTTTTATATTGTTAATAGTTGGAATGATTGGAATAATCTTTAGTATTCAAAAATTCGAGTTTTCTATTTTTACTTTGGTAAAATCTGTATTTTTTGCAATTGGTATTTTTGTTGCTTATCAGCTTTTTCTTCTCATTGCAAGTTTTAATGTAGATATATCTAATTTAATAAAAAAATTAAAAAAGGGAGAATAAAATGGCAGATATTATTTTCGGAACGTTTTTTATCGTAGGTATTTTAATTTTGTTTTACATATTTAACAAACTTATTTCTACTACCAGAAAACAGCTTTTAAACGATAAAGATTAAATGCAAAGATTTGACAGGAAAGCCATCAAGTCTATAGCGCAGATTGCTATTACATAAAGAGTTCATATATTAAAAAGAGGAGAAACATTACGGCTTCTCCTCTTTTTTGTGAAAATATTCTTATTCCTCTGCAATAATATGGCAAGTTTCTGCCTTAAGAGCTGACTCAAAGCGTAAAGAAACCACATGCCAGTTAACATTCTTCATGAAAGCAGCTATATAAGACTTCTTATCAGTCCCATAATCGGTTGTGTATGCATGTTCCCACGTGTCGAGTATTAAAAGCGGTCTGACAAAGACAGGAACATGTAAATTATGTTGGTCTATAGCAAAATTGTGAATTTTTCCGTCTCTGTAATTATAGCCAGTTATAGCCCAGCCTGCCCTTGAGGCCATGCCGGCTGCTTTTACGTCCTCAAGGTAAGAATCCCAACTTCCGAAATCTCTTTCGATGATTGTTTTAAAAGCTTCGGTTGGTTCTGTATATTTGTCTGTCAAATTTGAAAAATATAATTCATGAAGAATAACGCCGTTAAGATTATGGGAAAGTTCAACCAAAAGACTTCTGTATTCTGAAAAATTGTGATGAGAGGAACTTTTGTCAGCGGTTTTAAGCTCGTCACTCACTTTATTGACAGCTTTTATGTATCCTTCATAAAGTCCATAGTGAAGTTTTAACATCTCTTCACTGAAACCCTCCAGTGTTTTGAAAAAATAGCTAAAATCTTTTGCTTCATATTTATCTATAGTGCTGTGCATTCTTTCTTTAAATAAAACCATGTTTTTTGCTCCTTTCTTAAACAAGAATATTTTATATTAATTATTATTATTATGTTAAAAGATAAAAATTACATCGTTCAATTTGTTATAAATAATTTTAACAGCTTTGTAAAAGTTTACAAAAAAAATAAAAGGAGATTTTGCAAAAGCGCTTTGTGTGTGCGTTTTCGGTTATGAGATTTGTTTTTTAAAAATTAAAAATATTTATTTTAAAAATTTTCTAAAGATTAATTTCCGAATTGCCGATATATTAGTTTGAGAGTGTCCATAGGAAATAATGAAAAATGTTTTTAACAGAACAACAAATTAGTGAAAATAATTTGGAAAAATTTCAGAATATTTTTTCCGATTCTGAGTCAGAAAAGGGAAAAGAAAAACATACGGTTTTAATCGTAGATGATGAAGTAAATAATTTGCAGCTTTTAAAGAGGACTTTAAGGCGCAAATTTAATATTTTAGTTGCTACAGACGGCAAAGAAGCTCTGGAAATTATTGATAAAGAAGGGCAGAATATTTCGTTAATTATTAGCGATCAACGTATGCCTAAAATGACAGGTACTGAGTTTCTTTCAAAAGTAGCTGAGAAATACCCTTATATAATTAAAATGCTTTTGACCGGATATAGTGACATTGAAGCAATGATTGACGGCGTTAACAAATGTCAGTTGTTCCAATATATAACAAAACCGTACGAACCTGATGAAATTGAAATGATAATTGATCATGGAATAGAAGCCTATGAACTTACTTTAAGCAAGAATACTTTGTTGCAGGATTTAAAAGAACTGTTTTTTACTACTGTTAAGTCAATTTCCAGCGCTCTTGACGCTAAAGATGCATATACTCACGGACATTCTCACAGAGTAACTTTATTTTCGCTGATTCTTGCCAAAGAATTAAACCTTGAAGAAAGTTTTATTGAAGAAATAGAAACAACGGGGCTTTTGCATGATATTGGCAAAATAGGCGTTCCTGAAGCTATTCTTTGTAAAGCAGGTAAATTAACCGACGAAGAATATAAAGAAATCCAGCAGCATGCGCCAAAAGCGAAGAAAATTTTAAGTAATATTCCGGGACTTACGAATGTTGCTTTATGGGCGAGTTGTCACCATGAAAGATGGGACGGCAGAGGCTATCCTAATGGACTTAGCAGCAAGGACATACCGCTGCCGTCAAGAATTCTTGCTATAGCTGACACTTATGATGCAATGACTTCTAACAGGTCTTACAGAAAAGGGCTTCCTCATGAAGTTGCTGTTGAAGAAATAAAAAATTGCGCTGACAGTCAGTTTGATCCTGAAGTTACAGAAGCTTTTCTCAGAGTGGAAAAACTTTTCAGAGAAGCTGCCGTCAATCCTAATGCTTATTACAATGAATACAGCGTTCTTAACAAGAAATATAAAGAAACCGCTTAGTTTTTTTAGTAATATCTCGACCCTTGTGTCGTCTGTCACCCTGAACTTGTTTCAGGGTCTATTAATTTAGGCTTTTAAGTAATAAGCGAAAGCGGGACAGATGCTGAATCAAGTTCAGCATGACGTTTTGTATATACCTCGTAAGAGTTTTTATACCAAAAACCGAAAATAAATATAAACAGAACTTATTACAAGCGAAATTATTGTTATAAGCACACCGTATTTCATAAATCTTAAAAATGAAATAGGATGACCGGCTGCGTAAGAAGCTTCTGAAACTATGACATTTGCTGCCGCGCCTATGATTGTTGCGTTTCCTCCAAGACAGGCTCCCAAAGATAACGACCACCAGAGCGGATGAATGTTCATGACGGTATGGAGTTCTTTTATAAGCGGTGTCATCGTTACAGTATAAGGAATATTGTCAATTATAGCGGATAAAAATCCTGATCCCCACAGGATTAGCATTGCGGTGAGTTTTAAATCTCCCTGCGTCAACTCCAGTAGTTTTTGAGCCAGAAAATGTATCCCGCCTGTTGCTTCCAGTCCGCCTATTATGATAAAAAGTCCTATAAAGAAAAATATTGTAAGCCATTCAACTTCAAGGAGGATTTGTTTTGGGGGCTCAAAAGCAATAAGTATGCTTGCGCCGAAAAGAGCTATTGTATAAGCTTCCAGATGCAGCATTCCGTGGAGAATAAAGCCGATAATTACCAGTGACAGGACAATTAATGCTCTTATCATCAGTTTTTTATCTGTTATGGACTTTGAATTATCTAAATTCGCGATATGGTCTGCCAATTCCGGTTTAGGTGTGAGATCTTTTCGGAACATAAAAGATAAAATCGCTGTGGATATTATAAAAATTACAACAATTATCGGCGTTAGCTCCATAATAAAATCATTAAAGGTCAAACCGGCAGTGCTTCCTATAATTATATTGGGTGGGTCGCCTATTAAAGTAGCAGCACCGCCAATATTAGAAGCAAGAATTTCTGTTATTAAGAATGGGATGGGGTCAGCTTTAAGTTCTCTTGCAATTACAAATGTTATTGGAATTAAGAGTATAACTGTAGTTACGTTATCAAGAAAAGCTGAAAGAAATGCTGTTAAGGCAGAAAGTGAAATCAAAACATATAAAGGGTTTCCTTTAGTGCATTTTAAAAGTTCTATGGCGCACCATGTAAAAACACCGCTTCTTCCTGTTATATGAACAATTATCATCATGCTTATAAGAAGCGTGATTACACCAAAATCAACATAAGAAAAAGCGCTTTTTGCAGGTAAAATACCGAGAACCAATGTTAAGGAAGCCCCAATCATAACTGTTGTTACTTTTGGGATTTTATCTATTACTATGAATATATAAGTAAAAAATAGAATTAGTGCTGCAATAATAACTTTATCTATGCCGAAAATTAATGAACCATGTTCCATTTAAGCAGTTCTCCACTGTTTTATTAATACTTTTATCATTTAATGTAACCATATAATGCAGAAAAAAGTCAATTTTTGATAGATTGTAATTATTGTCATGAATTTATGTTTATTGTATAGTTTTCCTAGTCGCATAAGCTAAATATAGTAAAATATTATTGTCATATATATTTAAGTAAATAAGTAAATTAAAAAAAGAGGAAATTTTTATTGATGAAGATTGTAGTGTGTGTAAAGCAAGTCCCTGATACTGCGGACATTAGATGGACAGAAAACAACACCATGGTTAGAGAAGGTGTTGAAAGCATTATGAATCCTTTCGACGAGTATGCTGTCGAAACTGCTGTCAGAATTAAAGAAGCAAATCCTGATACTGTAATAACAGTTTTAACAATGGGACCGCCGCAAGCAAAAGATGTTTTAAAAAGATCAGTTGCTATGGGCGCTGATGAAGCAATTCTTGTTTCGGACAAAAAATTTGCAGGCGCTGATACCTGGGCTACCAGCCATACACTTGCAAAAGCCATAAAAGAAAAAGTCGGTGATTTTGATTTAATTATCTGTGGACAGTACGCTATTGACGGCGATACTGCGCAAACAGGTCCCGGAATCGCTGAACAATTAGGACTTCCTCAAGTTACTTACGCTAAAGAAGTTGAATTTTCGGGAGGAAGTACTGTCGTTATTAAACGTGAAGTTGAAGACGGCATTCAAAAAGTTGAAATGACCCTTCCCGGTTTGACATGCATGCTGAAATGCGATTATGAACCAAGAATGCCTTCGATTAAAGGCACAATGAAAGCTAACAGAACTCCTATCGCTGAATATGGAATGGAAGATTTAGGTCTTGATCCTGAAAACGTTGGCATAAAAGGTTCGCCTACTTTTGTAT
>Ga0209417_1005413_pt1 | contig 14091 bp, 8 predicted proteins | sample RifGroF2_FD_184002 | JGI IMG/M metagenome (GOLD analysis project Ga0209417, IMG submission 184002) | Groundwater microbial communities from Rifle, Colorado, USA - Groundwater F2 (SPAdes) (version 2) | ecosystem: Environmental > Aquatic > Deep subsurface > Groundwater | place: Rifle, Colorado... | reverse complement strand
AACTCAGAACCCACAACCACCACAACAAACAAAGACCTGCTGGTTGTCATGGGTCTGAACTACGAGCGGAAAATGTCCCTGGCGCTGGAAAGCTACGGCCACCGGTTTGAATCCGTGATGTGGCACGTATATGGCCGCTGGGACTACAGCGAGCCCATACCCAACAACTGGGAGAAATATACCCGTTTCAACAAAACGCACCCCGGGCTGGCCAACATCGGGAACATTCATTTTCCGCCCAACGGCATGCACGATTATGACTGGGTGAACAAAACCCCGGTGACCACCTGTGCCGATGGATGGAGTTATTATCCTGATATTAAGCCCGATATAACCCGAACGGTGGACTGCTCCGAGTGGCAATGTTCACACGAAGGGTATATGAGCTGGTGGTTCAGCCATATTCCGCATTTCGAAGGGATCAATCCTGATGACGGGCATCTGAATAATTGGTGGCAGTATGTGGTAATCTGGGAGCAGGGGATTGCCCTGGAAAAACAAGGCGAAAGAAAAAAGGCGAAAGGCGAAAGAAAGATCCAAGAAATACAAAATCAGGCTCTTGTCATCCCCGCGAAAGGAGGGATCCCAACCCCCTACGGAAAGGTTCTCTGGTACCATGAGCCGGATTCAACGGTTGACATGAATAAAAAGGCAACCGAGTGGGCCGGGAAGTTGCGCAAACACGTTGAAAACGGCGGCAGCCTGCTGCTGACTATGGACGCCGTCAGATTGCTTCCATACCTGGGCGTTGAGAAGGTCGCCCCTACGGTTTCCTATACGAAACTGGTGGATGACGGCAACGGCCGGAAACTGGGTTTGCACGCCTTCCGCAGTCACCCGATCTTCGACGGGATGCTCGGGGGTGCCTATGTGTATGCCCCTAAAGAAGATGTGAATGTGCGCAGGGTAGGCTGGTTCGGTGAAGCCGTTCCCGACGGCAAGGTTGTTGCGGCAGACTGGGCATACATATTTCTCCATGATCAGAATAAACTGATTACCGAATACACCCTGGGAAAGGGGAAGATTCTGGCCATCGGCGCCTATCTGGATTATGACATGCCCAACTTTAACCGCAAACACCTGGAAAAATTCACCCAAAATGTGCTGGATTATCTGTCCGGCAATGCGATGGTGAGCCAGGTGAGGTATTGGGATTATGGACCGCCCGTCGTTGCTGAAGACAATAGCCTTATCACTGCAACAAAGTTCGGAGGGATCAGTAACCCCGGCCTTCAGGCCGGGGGCTCGACTGTGGGTCAGGGCCTTCAGGCCGGGGGCTCAAATGTGGGTCAGAGCCTTCAGGCCGGGGGCTCGACTGTGGGTCAGGCCCTTCAGGCCGGGGGTGCTGACGCTGCCCCATTGACCGGGAAACCTGTATCATGGGTGCAAAGCAACGGGGATATCACGCTCAGGGCGATCGCAGCGCCAAAGAACATGTGGGATATTGCCGGTGAAAGAATGGTGATCCTGGGCAAGGAGGCCGGCGGGATCGATGAAGTGTGGGCGCATCCGGTAATGGCTCTGCGCGATTATCAGGTTAAAATCAGGATGCATGATCCCGATAAGGAAATCGTGCTTAACACTTTAAAGCCGGCCATTGAGGTGAGGCCGGAATCTTTTACCCGGATTTACGCATTCGGGGAAAACCACCTGAAGGAGATTATCACCGTGCACCCGACCGACGGGAATGCCGTGATACACTATGCTTATTCCGGCAACCAGCCTGTCGATCTGGTAATCAGCTTGAAAAGCAACCTTCGGTTCATGTGGCCCTATTCGGAAAAGGTTACCGGCGAAATCCGGTACTCCTGGGATGAGGGACTGAACGCCTGGGTCGTCAGAGATAAATCGGGCGATTTCGCCATGACCATCGGGATGAATGTGCCCGTTACCGCCAAAACCGGAACGCCGGATCAGGGACTCAGGGTGGCACTGACGATGGAGACGGTTATGGAACCGGAAAGTATGGCCGATGTGGTGCTGGGGACTTCGGCTACCGGGGTTACCGAGGCTGTTTCAGCCTACCGCAGGGCGGCGATGAAGCCGGATGCCGTATATGCTGCAGCCGTGGATTATGCAAAATCACTGTTCAATGGCAAACTGACCATCACCGGTCCGGATGCCAATTTCAATACCGGCTATAAATGGGCTCTGGTAGGCAGCGACCGCTTCATTGTGAATACCCCCGGGGTAGGCCGGTCGCTGGTGGCCGGATACGCTACCACGGATTACGGGTGGAACGGAGCCCAAAAAGTCAACGGCCGTCCGGGCTACGCCTGGTATTTCGGCCGGGATGCCGTCTGGAGCGGATTCGCCGTTCTCGATTATGGCGATTTCGAACGGGTAAAAACAATCCTGGAGCTCTTCTCCAGGTATCAGGACGTATCGGGTAAAATCTATCACGAACTTACCACCTCAGGCATCGCCCATTTTGACGCGGCGGATGCCACTCCTCTTTATATAGTATTGGCTGGTAAGTATTTACATCACTCAGGTGACACAGCTTTCATCCGCAAGGAGTGGCCATACCTTAAAAAGGCCATAGATTTCTGCTATTCCACTGATACCGACGGCGACCACCTGATCGAGAACACCCAGCAGGGGCATGGCTGGGAAGAGGGCGGTGATCTCTATGTCACCCATACCACCCAGTATATGGTCTCCTGCTGGGCCGAAGCACTCAGCCAGGCAGCGTATATGGCTGAAAATATCGGGCTTAAAGATCTTGAAACAAAATATTCACTCGAGGCGAAAGTGGTTCTGGATAAGCTGAATACCGGATTCTGGAACCCGGAAACGAATTTCTTCAACCACGGGATTTTCAAGGATGGCACCTACATGACTGAGCCATCGGTGATGACGGCCATACCTCTGCACTGGGGACAGATCAGGAGCCAGGAACAGAAGAGGGCGGTGGTTGACAGGATCGCTTCACCCAATTTCACCACCGACTGGGGAACCCGGATCGTGAGTGAACAGGCGAATTTTTTTGCGCCGGGTGGCTACCATACCGGAAGTGTGTGGCCGCTCTTTACCGGCTGGGCTTCTCTCGGGGATTTTGCGGCCGGTAATTCCGCTCAGGGGTATTCCAAACTGATGAGCAACCTGCTGATTTACAAAAACTGGTCGCTCGGATATATCGAGGAGGTGCTCCACGGAACCCAGTATAAGTATTTTGGCGTATGCCGCCACCAATGTTGGAGCGAAACCATGGTTATACAGCCGGCAATCGACGGGATGCTGGGTTTCAAACCCGATGCCATTAGAAATTATGTATACCTGAATCCGCAATTCCCCATGAATTGGGATTCGGTGACCGTTGGTAATATCCGGATCGGGGTTCACTCCTTTTCCATGACGCAGGTGAGGCGAACCGGCCAGACTCAACTGGATTTTGTGCGTAATAAAACCGGAGATCCGGCTGCCGATACCACCCGGATCTATATAGCAATGGATATTGAACTGCTTCCCGGCACACGGATTGAGGGGGGAACCATTGATACCGGAAGGCATATCGGGAATTTCCCGGACGATTTCTCACAACTCCGGCAGAGCATTACTCTTTCGGCTCCCCTCTATGATAAGATCCGGGTGATCATCAATCACTACGGAGGCATCGGGGTACTGCCTGAGGTTCCAGATCCGGCACCCGGCGACTCATCAACCGGGCTCAAGATCATTTCCGATGAACTTGCCGGGGCAAAATATCAGGTTAAAGTGGAGGGATTAAGCGGCAGCGAGGGAAGTATCCGGGTGATCCGCGACAGGATCATTGAGCAGCGGGAGTTCCGGTTCCCGGAATTGAAGGAAAAGTATGTTACCCAGGTTATTGAGTTTGAGCCGGAGACAAAGAAACCGTCTCCCGAAGTGGTGTATTACGTGCTCCCGAGAAGCTTTTACGACAGCAACGGTGACCGTACAGGAGATCTGAACGGACTGAAAAAGAAGCTCGATTACCTTCAGGAACTGGGGGTTACCTCGATTCTCACACTTCCCTTGATGGAATCGGAATCCTATCATAACTATTTCGCCAAGGATTATTGGAAGATCGATCCGGAATACGGCACAATGAAGGAATTCACTGCACTACTCAGGGAAATCCATAAGCGTGGGATGAAGTTCTATCTCGATATGGAGACACAGTATGTAACAGAGGGCTCCGATTGGTATGCCAACAAGCCGGATTATCAGCTTGTTGGAACCCCCTGGGGAAAAGTGATATCCTATGACGGGACCTCCCGTGGCCTCAACATGGCCAACCTGAACCACCCGGAAGTAAAACGATATTTTTATGATCTGTACCGATATTTTCTGGACCCCAACAAGGACGGGAAATTCGATGACGGAGTGGATGGGTTCCGCATCGATCATATCATGGATGACCTTGACTTTATGGGCAGACTGACCAATCTTTATGCAGATTTCTGGAAGCCCCTGTTTGATGAACTCCGGGCAGTTAACCCGAATATCCGGATTATCGGGGAGCAGGCCGACTGGATGTCCTATGGCAGGGAGATCTTTGAGAAGGCGGATCTCGATCTGGTTTTTGCCTTCCCGCTGGGAATTGCGGTCAGTTTTCTCGACAAGAATCAGATACAAAACAAGCTGGACAGCACCTACCTGTTAACTCCCCCCGGCAAGGACCAGCTGATCTTTATTGAGAATCATGATGTGGACCGATTTGCCTCCCGCATGAACGGTGAACTGGCAAAGGAAAAGGTGGGTGCGGCTTTTAACCTGCTGCTGAAAGGAACGCCCCTGATCTATTACGGTCAGGAAATCGGGATGCAAGGGATCAAGCATGAGGTGCCAACGGACGGTGACCAGATTTCACGGCGGGAAGCCTTCGAATGGTACAAAAGCACGGAGGGTCCGGGCATGGCACATTGGTACAAAAATTCCGGGATCTGGTGGGACAAACGGTATGGCAAGGCAAACGACGGGATTAGTGTGGAAGAGCAAATCAAGAATCCGAATTCCCTCTGGAATTTTTACAAAACCCTGATTTCATTGCGAAAACAATATCCAGCCCTGACATATGGTGAGGTTAGGATACTTCCGAATGATAATCCGGGGGTCATCACCTTTGTCAGGACCCTGGGCGAACATAAAAACTGGATTTGGGTGGCTGTTAATCTGACCGGAACTCCTCAGGAACTTGAGAAACCGCAATACACAGTAAATGGTTTTCAGGGTGAGGTTCTTTGTGCGGAGCCCACAACCAGCAGAATGGAGTCAATCCGGTTGAGTCTGCCTCGTTATGGGATCATAGTTTCCCGATGAACTCGCGTACAACGAATGGTGTTTATAGGGCTGCAAATTAGAAAGTTATAACGCGCTTATTGCTTTTTAGATATGCGGTAAGCGGTACACCCATACCCCGAACGTCCATACCCAGTTCTTTCAGTTTTGGCGCTACTCCGTACATATTGGCACAGGCTATGCAAGCTTGCAGGATAACGCCATCTTTTTTCATGGCCGCAAGCTTTTCCTGAATCATCCTATTCTCTGATGCCAGTTTTGCCGATGGTCCCCAGGTGATCAGGACCACCTCACTGAACCATTTTTGTTTTTTTGCATTATGGGCGTACATGAAGCACACCTTTTCGGCCACCTCCGGATCTCCGGATGTCCAGACAACCACCAGTGTATCCGAAACTGCCGTCTGCCCCTGAGGCGGTGCATTCTGCGCGGAGAGGCTGTTTTGAACACTGAGCAAGATCAGGCAGAATAACGCGGAATAGAAGGCTCTCATGTTATTATTGATTTTGGAGCATTATCAGATTTTAGCCGGTGTCATTTTGGGCATGATCAAATGAATGATCGTGAGCATGATGAGATACATTGAACCGGCGACCAGAAAGGCATACACATAGCCTTGCGGACCGGCATCGGTGAGCACTTTGCCAAGGGCAAGGTTTGCCACGATCCCGGAAACGGCTCCCACCATTCCGCCAATTCCAACCACTGAGGCAACTGCTTTTTTCGGGAACACATCGGAGACGAGGGTGAAGGCATTGGCCGACCAGGCCTGGTGGGCTGCAGCGGCCAGTGCGATCAGAAGTACAGCCACCCACTGGTTTGAGACCAGCGGGGCGAGGGTAACAGGTAGAACCAGAGTGCCGAAAATCAGCAGGGTGACCTTCCGGGCTTTGTTTACGGCCCACCCCTTGTTAATGAAAAAGCCGGAAAGATACCCCCCGAAAATACTCCCGATATCGGCGACAACATAAATGATGATCAAGGGTAAGGCTAAGCCCTTCAATTCCAGACCGAACCGGGCATTGAGGAAAAAGCCGCCCCAGAACAGGTAGAACCACCATACGGCATCCGGGACTTTAGCGGCTGCAAATGCCCATGTTTCCTTTATGGGGAAAAGCTTTTTCCAGGGAACCTTTTCAGTGGTTTCAACCACCTGGTCGCTCAGGATATACTCAAGCTCTGCCTCTGAAAGTTTCGGATGCATTTCCGGCCGCTGATAGGTCCGGTTCCACAGAATGATCCAGGTCAGGCTGAAAACCCCGGACATCAGGAAGGCAATCTGCCAGTTTGTTCCATCATTTTTAACCACCAGCGGCACAAAGAGCGGGGCTATAATGGCCCCCACATTGGTACCCGCATTGAATAAACCTGTGGCAAGAGCCCGCTCTTTCCTGGGGAACCACTCGGCAACCGTTTTAATGGCCGACGGGAAGTTTCCCGATTCTCCCAATCCGAGGCCAAACCGGACAAACGCAAATCCGATCCAGCCCATGCTTCGTGTCACCAGGGCCGTCATCATTCCAAAAGCACTCCAGATCGCAATGGACAGCGTGTACCCTTTTTTGGTACCGAGCCGGTCAATAATCCCGCCCATGCTGAGCAAGCCTATGGCATAAGCCAGCTGAAAGGCGATGGTGATATTGGCATAATCCTGAACGGTCCAGCCGAAAACCTTATCGCGCAGCGTTGGCCCTAAAACACCGAGAATACTGCGATCGATATAGTTGATGGTGGTTGCCATGAACAGAAGGGCGAGAATTCGCCAGCGGAAGGAGCCGAGTTTGGAGGACATGGGTGCTGGTTGCTGATTACTGGTTGCCGGTTAAAGATAGTGGCTGGATGAATATCTTCCTTAAATTCTTATTAATCTTAAATCTTTCTTTACTCTTTAGTCTTTCTTCTTTTTTCTTTCTTTCGCCTTTCGCCTTTCGCCTTTCGCCTTGATCCCACCTTTTTTATTTAAAAATAATGAACCTCGGCCGGAGTGTGCCGCAGAATTCGCAGGATACCGCCAGATCCGCTGAATCATAGGTATTGCCGCAGGTTGGGCAAACATACCAGGTAGCAGAAACGAATTTTTCCTGACCTGCTTTCATCGCTGTGAGCGCCTTCTCATAGATTCCACGGTGTCGTTTCTCCGTATCACGGGCATACCGGAAGGTTGTTACCGCATCATACAATTCAGCTGCCTCTGCTGTTTTAATCATCGGGGGATACATGCTTTCATACTCCCACGTTTCCCCTTTGATTCCGTCAGCCAGGTTTTCTGCTGTGGTGCCGGGCCTAACCGGTTCCAAAACCGGACCGCTGACACTGCCGCCAAGTTTCTTCATCACCGCCAGATGGTTTGCCGCATGTATGGATTCTGCCCTTGACGTGGCCTCAAACATCCGGGCAATATTCAGATATCCCTCTTTTTTAGCGACTTCGGCAAATTTTGCATATTTTACACTAGCCGATGATTCGCCATTATAGGCGGTTTTAAGATCATCCATTGTTTTGGCCGGATCGGTTTGTGCGGCCACTCCTGTAAAGGTGAAACAGGATAGCAGAATCAATAAAAATCTATTCATTTAATCAGGGTTGACCTTCTAAAAGTACGCCATTTCCGGTCATAATTATCAGCTAAACACTTATTTTTAACCGGTAACCGGCAACCGGCAACAGGTAACCGGCAACCAGTTTTAACCAACAACTGCCATCCAGGATGCATGGGAATGGTTCGAAAAACCAAAGAGAAGAAAAGTGTAACTATTAGACATTTCCATCGTATAGATAAAAAATCCATTATAATGAAAACCAGAATAATACAGGGATTATTACTGTTCTGTGTCCTGCTGGCAGCGTCAGCCGGATGTAAAAAGGCCGATTCCCCTTCCTGCACCGATATTGTAGGAGGAACCGCAGATCCGGTCAAGTTTTCGGTGAATTTCGCTGACATGCAGTTGGTTGAACTTGTGAGCGGATTACCGGGTGCCGAAGATTCCGAGCGGGGTTTAACCTTTGGTACCGGTGACCAACTGGTCATCTGGATGGATTGCAAAGTTGGAACGCCGGTAACTTTTTGCATCCAGGAGCGAAATGCCAGCGGAACAGTTATGTATAACCAGTCACATACTGTTCAGACCGGTACATCGGAAATAAATATCGGAAGTTATGCGGCTAACACGTATGTCATACGTGTCATCGTTGACAACATCCTGATTAAGAATTTCCCGTTCTGGACTCATTAGTGCCTTGTCCTGGTACCCCTAAAGAACCTGCGTCGTTTTTATAACCGGATACCCCACTCCCCCCTTCTCAACCCCACTGTTCATCAGGAATTCATCGAAATAATTCCAATACAGTAATCCATCATCCGATTGTGGTTCAAGCAGGTAGAAGGCAAGCCAGGCGAGGGGTTGCGCAAGATCAACATAATAGGTGCCAGCCGGAACGGTTTTCTTGATGGGTTTAAACTCTCCATCGAGAGATACGACTTTATGGCCGCCGTATCCTTCGCGCTGGTTTTGGGTAAATTTGCTGATGACAAATTCTTCACCCGTCACTTTGGTTTTTTTATCCAGAGTCTTTACCTCGATCCCGTGTTCTCTCAGCTTTTCAGCCACGTTTGCCAGTTCGGCAGGGAAAATGTAGGTGCGGGGCACTATACTTTGTTTTGTCGGCACAAAATGGTTTGAATGCTTTACATTTTCAACATATCCCAGTTTGCCCGTGGGACGATAACGCTGACGGGTGCTCCCTTCCGGGGTGTAAGGCTCGGTTTGCCGGATCAGCATGGTGACCGGTTCCGGCTCCTCAGCAAGCTGATACTTAATACCGCGCTGAAGGGTGCCTGCCTGGGCCTTTACCAGCTCAATCGTTTCCTGATCGGCCTTGGCCAGCATCTCTTGAATCTCTTTGGCATGGCTTCCGGTATATTCCAGTACCGATAAAACCAGGTAGTAATTGGAAAGAACCCTTTTCTCAAAATGATCGTGGGGAAAAGCTTCGCTCAGAATTCCCATGCGGTTTCGCAGTCCGACATAATTTGCGATATACCGCGGCAAGTGATCGTACGCAGTGAAGGTAGCCTGGGTATTGGGCCTCATATTCAAATATCCATGCCAGTACACCGGTAGCCCGGAGCGGGCCATAACCCGCTGCATGGCCTCTTTCAGCAGAACATAGGTAAAGTTGGTGGGCTCTGGCATTGCAGCGGTTTGAAAGGATGGAGCTACATTGCAGATATATCCGTGCCAGGAACCGTTATCGGTATGAAGATCCATGAAGAGAGCCGGATCCCATCTTACAAAAACATTCTTCAGGAGGCCTTTCATTTCGGTGGCCTCCGCCTTCATTCCTTCCCGGTTTAGGTCGAGCCCGTCTCCATTCGGACGAACTCCGGTCAGTTTCGGACTCCCTTCCTGCGATGGCCGGTTCTCGCCCAGTTTATCATTGCCATCCGGGTTGTAATTCGGACAAAACATAACAATTTGATTGTCAAGCAGTCGCTTCAGCGGTCCATAGGCGATCTCCCGCATCAGCTGCATCGAGGCTTCCTTGCCTTCCACTTCTCCGGAATGTATGTTAGCCTGAATATAGATTACCGGCTTACCGGATCTCCGTGCCTCCTCGGGGCTTGAAATCCGTGGATTTGCCATAATAACCAGTTTGACCGGGTTGCCCAGCTTTGTGGTGCAAATGGTTTCCGCCGTTACCAGGGGACAAGCTTTCTCCAGGGCTTCCACAAAATTCAGCACATCCGCATTGAGCGAGGTTTCCATGAAGCTGGTACGTTCAGCCCGGGAATATAACGCATCAGGGATGACCTGGGCCGTTAAGGCGAAAGGCGAAAGGCGAAAGGCGAAAGAAAGAAGAAAGAAGAAAGAAGAAAGAGGAAAGATCCGGGAAGGAGTTTGTGTTTTCATGGGGTCAGGGAATATAATCAGAACAAATATCAGGGTCTATTATAGGGATTCCGATGTTATAAAGCAAATAACTATTTTTACCGGTATTAAACAAAACCCAATAACCAACATGAGTCATAAATATGCTGTCGGGACCGATATTGGCGGTAGCCATATCTCTTGCGCCCTGATTGACCTTGAACATCAGATGATCCTTCCCGAATCCCGTGTAACCCTGCCTGTTGACAATAAGGCTTCCGCCGATGAGATCATCGGGGTCTGGGCTGAAGCCATTGGCGAGGCCATCCTCGGGATTGAAATCGGGGAGATGGCCGGGATCGGTTTTGCCATGCCCGGGCCATTCGATTATATGAAGGGAATCGCCTTGTTTGAGCGCGTTGAGAAATACCTGGGCCTGTATGGGGTGAACGTCACTGAGGGTATCCGGAAAATGCTCAAGCTTTCACCAAAACTCTCCTTCCGGTATATGAATGATGCCACGGCTTTTGCTGTGGGTGAGGCCTGGCTCGGATCGGCCGAAGGAACCCGGAAATCAGTAGCCATAACCCTGGGCACCGGATTCGGCTCGGCTTTTATTGACGGCGGACTGCCCGTGGTGGAAAGGGAAGATACCCCCCAAATGGGTTGTGTATGGCACCTGCCTTTTAAAGAGGGAATTGCCGATGACTATTTTTCAACCCGCTGGTTTGTAAAGAATTACGCTGCCCTCACCGGCGAAACTCTGCCCGGGGTGCGCGAGATCGCAGATATCGCACGCAAAGATCCAAAGGTTGCGGCGCTGTTTGTGGAGTACGGCACCAATGCCGGCGCATTTCTCGGTGAATGGCTCAATAGGTTCGAGGCCGAGGTGCTTGTGATCGGTGGAAACATGGCGGGCGCCGCAGACCTATTTATGCCAGCCTTTCAGAGATCGCTCGATTCAATGGACTGCAAAACCCGGATCGCCTGGTCGGAACTCAAGGAAGACGCCGCCATCATCGGCAGCGCACGGCTGCTCGACCCGGCCTACTGGACCAAGATCTATTCCTTAGTTGAAAAAATGAATTAATCCGATAAACCAACTATCATGTCAGCAGTAAAAGTCAATATGAAACAAATCCTTCCGGTGTTCATGTCGTTCATCGTGATGGGATTCGTAGATATCGTGGGAGTTTCCGCAGGGTATGCCCAAAAAGATTTCAACCTGACCGATTCGGTTGCCCAGCTGATTCCGTCCATGGCATTCGTCTGGTTTTTCCTGCTTTCGGTTCCAACAGGCCTTCTTCTCGACCGTTACGGCAAAAAAAGGATACTCAACATCGGGATGGGTGTTACCGGCCTTGGCATGGCCCTGCCGATGGTCACCTACCTGTCGGAGTCACTCTATTCTTTTCCCCTGATGCTGGTGGCTTTTATTCTGCTGGGCATCGGTAACACCATCGTTCAGGTTTCGGCAAACCCACTGCTTCATGACGTGACCCCGGTGGCGAAATTCAGCAGTTTCATGAGCCTTACCCAATTTGTCAAGGCGATCATTTCCCTTATCGGACCGATCATTGCCACCCTGATGGCCAGCTCAATGGGCGACTGGAAACTGGTTTTCGCCGTGTACGCCATAACCTCCTTCCTGGCCGTTTTCTGGCTGTATGTCACTAAAATTGATGAAACCAAAACCGATAAGAAACCTGCAACCTTCAGCTCCTGCTTCAAGCTACTGGGCAACCCGCTGGTTCTCCTGATGGTTCTCGGCATCTTTCTCGTGGTAGGCTCCGATGTGGGAATGAACTCAAACATAGCCAACTATCTGCAAAAAAATTTCGATATCAGCCTTGAAGAGGCTTCCCGGGGAATCAGCATCTATTTTGCTGCCCTCATGATCAGCCGCTTCCTCGGAGCGGTCCTCCTGAACTTCTTCAAGCCGAAACCCTTCCTGATCCTGACCACTCTTCTCACCATCGTTGGTGCGGTTGGTATGATCCTGGCGCCTACCGACCTGGTGGGTAAAATCTGCATTTTCGTGGTCGGTCTGGGTTCCGGTAACCTCTTCCCGCTGATCTTCTCCATCACCGTGAATAAACTCCCGGAAAGGGTTAACGAAATATCGGGCCTGATGATCATGGCCGTTTCCGGCGGTGCTATCATCCCGCCGCTGATGGGTCTCGTCAGCCAGAAAATGGGTGGCTCGGCAAGCATTTTCGTAGTGATCGGTTGCATGATTTATATCCTGATGGCCGGACTCTACGCACGAAAAGCAGCGTAAACGACGGACGACGGACGACCGATGATTTACGAACTGCTATAGAGTCAATTAAGAGCGTTGTCATCCCCGCGAAAGCGGGGACCGGATCCCCTGCGTACCGCGCTTTATGGGACGCGATCCCCGCCTTCGCGGGGATGACAAGTGCTCTAAGGCAAACCGAACCAGCAACCAGTAACCAGCAATATGCTCTTGAAGCCTCTTCTCTGTGTCGCCCTCCTCGCTGCGCTGAGTTTCCACCCTGCCATGGCCGGCACGTTTCACAAGAACATCCGGGTTGCACAGGCGGATACCCTGATTCAAAACCATCAGGGAAAAAGCGACCTGGTCATTCTGGATGTGCGTACCCCGGGAGAATTTCAGGCGGGTCGTATCAAAGGAGCCATCAACATAGATTTTTGGGGCAGCCTTTTTGACGAAACAATATCGGCCCTCGACAAGAAACCGATTTATCTGGTTTATTGCACGAGCGGGGTCAGAAGCGGAGGAGCCATGAAAAAAATGCGAAAGCTAGGATTTACAAGAGTTTATAATATGACCGGTGGGATGTTCGGCTGGCGTGCAGCCGGTCTTCCTACACAAATCAACCAAAAATGAAGAAAGTACCCTTGTTTTCTGTTGTGCTCCTCACCGGGGCCACTCTCTTTGGCTTGCTGCTGATCCAGAATTGCAAAACGAATACGGCTGGCTTTACCTGGCAAAAATCGGGCAAGATTCAATGGCTGACCGAAGGGAAGGATACCGTTGGTGCACTTACCCCGTTAACCATCGACGGACTTAAATCATCAGAAAAAATTATTCCGATAAGTGAAGGCGTATACAGGATCACCAGAACCGTAAAGAATGTTTCGGGGCACAGCCTCGACAGTCTCCGTCTTACAATAGATTTTACCGTTCCGGGAAAGGCTGCATGGCTCATGATTCCATCGGTCAGCTATAACGGCAACGAATGGGGCAGGGGTCTTGAGCCCAAGGGGTTTCAGAAGGACGGAGCCTGGTGGAGCTTCTCTTTTTCACGGTCTGCCATCCCGGGTGCCACCTATTCAGAGGGCAGCAGATGGGCGGTGGCCGTATGGGGAGATCTCGATGGTCAGGGCACGCCTTTCTCCTGCTCGCTGATGCCCGAACCCGCGAAAACCACGCACCGGCTCATCTGGCCGGAGGAGGAGATGCCGCTGCGATACAGCAACCGGGATCAGTATGCGCCGGGTTTCCGGGGCAACCTTACACTGAAAGAGGGGGAGACCTTTGTGATGAGCGCAGTTCTTGTAGTAACTCCTGTCCTGCCCGACCATGCCGCGGTTAAAGCCTTCCTGGGTAAAGCCTGGGAAATCATTCCGCATCCGGTCCTTCCCCGGACGGAACCCCGGGAAGCCTGGCCTCTGGCGACCCGCTTTGTGAAAGAGAGTTTGTGGGCGGAGGAGGGCGTGTTCAGGGGCTTCAGCATCGGGCTCTGGCTCCGCGACGGCGGCTGGATTCAACGGCCCGGCTGGAAATACGAGATCGGATGGGCGGGGCAGAATGCCAGTATTTCAATTTCGCTGCTTGAAGATTATCTACGGAACAAAAATCAGGAATCCCTCGACAAAGGATTACTTTGCCTGGATACCTGGGCAAAATATGCGCCCCAGCCCAACGGACTGATCCGTACGCACTTCGACTATATAATCGGAATTGAAAAGA
>Ga0209417_1005412_pt1 | contig 14091 bp, 14 predicted proteins | sample RifGroF2_FD_184002 | JGI IMG/M metagenome (GOLD analysis project Ga0209417, IMG submission 184002) | Groundwater microbial communities from Rifle, Colorado, USA - Groundwater F2 (SPAdes) (version 2) | ecosystem: Environmental > Aquatic > Deep subsurface > Groundwater | place: Rifle, Colorado... | reverse complement strand
AAATTGACTAAATTTTGACAAATCATTAACAAAATCTAAAAAAATAGTGAGATTTAATAACAAAATTATTGAATCGTGATTATTACAACGGTCTCATTTTGTGCAAGTAAAAATGATTTGGGTTGATTGTTTTTACTCGGTTTGTTTTGCTTTTTTCTTTGGTTGTTTAGGAAATTGTGCTTTTAGGTAATGAAAAATAGATATTTATATAGATATATTTGCTATGAAGCGATTTTTAAAATTATAATAGTATACACTAAAATTGTTGTAAATTTGACAGAAACCATATTGTCTATACAAAGTAGTTTGTCAATTAAAAAATACGGCATAAAGTTACGAAATACCTTGACATATTAAGTGAAAATTAAAATAATTTTTTATGTACTTATTATTATGTGTATATTTGCTTTGTTTAATACACTATTAATAATTTAAAAATGAAAATAGAGAAAAAACAATTAGATATTAGTTTGCAATTTGAGAGTATAAGCCTCCCCCCAGTTGAGGATATCTTAATTATAGGCAAACTTTGCCCTTTTGGAAAAATGGGTGTTAAAAAATTCTTATATTTGTTATCTCCTGACAATTTTGATACTATCGAAATAGAAAGTGATATCGTTGACTCTATTTTTATTAATAAAAAAATATTAAAAAAAATGACTGAGGCCGAAGTTCTTGAAGTTTTGGAAGAAAATGTTTTCCCATTTATAAATAAGAATGAAGTTATAAAAATAGACTTTAAGATAAAAGTATCAATAGAACTTACTAAAACTAGAATAAATAAAGATGAGCATTGATAGTATAATTTTACGTAATTTTAATAAAGTAGAGCCTTTTGAAGCAATAATAAAGATAAAGGATATAATATTAAAAGAAGGATTTGTAGTTGTTTTTGAAGATGAAACTTATCATGGTATATTGACAAAGGAAGATGTAATAAGGAGTTCGCGCCATATTATAATAGATGCATTAAAAACTAAGCCCATAGTTAATGATTATTTTTCAATTAAAGATGTATTTTGCTTGATGCAAGACACAAACAACTCGGTTTTGCCTGTATTTGCAAATAATGAATTTGTTGGAGTAATAAGGAGAGATGATATATTACATGAGCTATTTAATTCCAATATTAAATTGGAAAAAGAAATTATGCACAATAAAAAACTATCATTAAAATTAAAAGAAAGTGAGTTAAAATATCGAACAATATTTGAACACTCAGGAGATGGTTTTTTGTTAATATGTAATAATCAAATATTAGATTGCAATAATAAAGCACTATCAATATTTAATCTAAGCCAATCTGAAATAAAAAACTCTAATTACCAGATACTATTTCAAAATAATAATGAGAAACCTTATAACAAATCTATATTTGACAAACATATAGAATCTGCTATGAATGGAGAAGAAGTAAGTTTTAATTGGCATTTTTCTAATAGAACATCGCCCCTTGTAGAAGTAGAAGTATTTTTAAAACTAATAAATATTGATAGAAAAGGAATAATATTAGTAAATATTAGAGATTTAACAGAATATAAAAAAAATGAAGTTTTAAAAAAACAAATAGAAATAGCCGAAAGGACTTCTAAAGCAAAGCAACAATTTATTGCAAATACAAGCCATGAACTACGCACTCCAATGAATGGTATAATTGGTATGATAGATTTTTTGCTCAAAACAGATTTAAATGCAAAACAGATAGAATATGCAATGACAATAAAAAAATCGTCAGCAACATTGCTTAATCTTTTAAATGATATCCTATTACTATCAAAAATTGAAAATGGGAATATTCAAATAACGAAAAAAGGTTTTGACATATACAATACTGTTAATAATTGTGCTTTATTATTTAAGAATATATCAGAAATAAAAAAAGTACCAATTATAATTGATATAAACTCAGATGTGCCAAAATTTATAAAAACAGATGAATATAGACTAAGACAGGTTATAAGCAATATTTTATCAAATGCAGTGAAATATACAGATAAAGGTCAAATAACTATTAGAGTTAAACAAGAAGAAGTAAATAACAAAAATATAAACCTATTATTTGAAATTATAGATACTGGAATAGGAATTAACAAAGAAAATCAACAGAAACTATTTAAAAATTTCTCTCAAGTTGATTCTTCCATTACTCGTTTTTATGATGGAGCAGGTCTAGGTTTAAGCATATCTAGAAAAATAATTGAACTGTTAGGAGGTATTATTGGTGTCGATTCAAAAGAAATAAAAGGAAGTAATTTTTGGTTTAAATTAATAAATGTAGAAACTGCAGAACAAAATGAATCCGACCAACAAATCTATGCAGCAATTGATGAAGCTGACTTTAATTTTGCAGGGACAAAAGTTTTAATTGTAGAAGATAAGTTCATTAATTATAATATAGCATCTCTTATTCTAAAGCAATATGGCTGTGAAACACATATTGCAAAGAATGGAATTGAAGCTATCAATAAAATTACTACAGAAAATTACGATATTGTATTTATGGATATACAAATGCCGCTAATGGATGGTGTTACAGCAACAAAATTTCTAAAAGCTAAATATATAAATATTCCTCCAATAATAGCTCTTACGGCAGATGCAATGGATGGAGATGAAAGTTTATATATAAGCATGGGTTTAGACGATTATTTATCGAAACCTATAAATGAAAAACAGATACTTGAAAAATTAATTAAATGGTCTAATAAGGAAAAAATGGTATTTAGCTATGAAACAGCAGTCAAAATTAAAGAGTAACAAAGAAAAACAAAAAAACATAATACCCCAAAGAAAAAATAATAGTAAGGTCTCATACTTGGACTTAAATATTAAGCAGCAGATTATAATTCTATCATTAATTATAACCTTAACTTTTATTTTCTTTTTCCCATCACTAAACAATAAATTTACAAACTGGGATGATGAAGCTTATGTTTTAAATGATCCATTAATTGAAAACCTTAATTTTGAATCATTAAAGAATCTTTTTACTCAATATTATCTGGGAAATTACCATCCTATTAATCTACTAACATACGCCATAGAATTTAAAATTTGGGGAACAAATCCTTTCCCATACCATTTTAACAACCTTATCTTACATCTATTTAATGTCACATTGCTTTTTATATTTTTTAAGAAACTAACAAATCGCTTGCTATTATCATTTGTAGCTACATCTCTTTTTGCTATTCACCCATTGCATGTTGAATCAATAACATGGATTTCAGAAAGAAAAGATGTTCTATATAGCTTTTTTTATATAGCTTCAATGATCGCATTCTTAAATTATAAAACCAAAACTGACTACAAATGGTATGCTTTTGCTTTAATGCTTTTTGTATTATCATGTTTATCTAAAGGTATGGCGGTTACGTTAACATTCTCTATAGTTTTAGCAGATTATTTAAAAACAAAAAATATAGATAAGAAATTTTTTATAGATAAAATCCCATTTGTAATAATCTCTTTAATATTTGGAATTATAGCTATACATGCACAACGATCAGGAGGTGCATCTGATTTTGGCAAAAATGTTTTAAATGTTTTTACTGTTGGAGATAAAATGCTTTTTTCTAATTATAGTTTTTTTATATACATCCAAAAATTATTCATCCCAATAAATCTTTCTACATTATACCCATATCCAAGTAAAATAGGCGATACTCTTCCTTCAATATATTATTTAGCTCCTTTGTTTAATATTGCATTCTTCTCTCTGCTAGTATACGCTTTTATTAAAAGAAATAAAGAGCTACTTTTCGGATTACTTTTCTTTGTTTTATGTATAGCACCGATGATACAAATAATGTCTGTTGGTGCTGCAATTGCAGCAGATAGGTATTTTTATATTTCATCAATAGGCTTGTTCTATTTGTTTGGATATTATGCAGAAAAAATAAAGAATATAAAATTATCAATAGCAGTTTTTACATTTATATTTATTATGCTAGGGATTTTTACATTTAATCAAACAAAGGTTTGGTATAATAGTGAAACATTATGGACAAATGTTATGCAGATATACCCGGAAAATGAGCTCCCTTATTGGTATCGTGGAGTTTATTACTACAATAATAAAGAAAATGACAAAGTTGTTGAAGATTTTACTAAAGTCATTTCTCTTAATCCAACAAAAGCAGAAGCATATAGCACAAGAGGTAGTATATACAAAACTAAAGGTATGAACGATTTGGCCTTAAATGACTTTAACCAAGTTGTAAAACTCCAGCCTGATGATTTTAATGCTTATATTCAAAGAGGTAGTTTGTTAATGAATACAGGGCGAAATAAAGAAGCACTAGACGATTATAAACAATCAGTAAGACTAAACCCTAATTATTATTCAGGATACATGAATCTAGGTATTATTAATAGCATTCTAGGTAATTTTGACTCAGCAGGAATCTTTTTTAATAAAGCAATTCAACTAGAACCGAATGTTGCTGAAGTTTATTCTAATAGAGCAAATTATAATGACATGATTAATAACCTTGAAGCAGCATTATCTGATTATGAAAATGCTTTACGAATTAATCCTAATCTGACAGATGTTTATACAAATAGAGCTTCAGTATTTTTTCGAAGGCAAATGTATAAAGAAGCAATTGCAGACTACACTAAATATATAAGCATAGTGCCGAGTAATCCGAATGTTTACTACAGACGGGCTCAGGTTTTTAATGCCATGGGTGATAAGCAGTCTGCTTTGGCAGATATTGAAAAGGCAAAATCATTAGGATTAAAGATTGAGTAACAAATAATTCTTAGTAGAAATTTATTTAAGTAAGATGTTTTTTTTGAAAATTATATATTTTGTTAAATATTTTTAGTTAATTTTGGATTTTAAAACTTCAAAAATTATGGTGTACGAAATAAACGGAAAATTATTAGAAAAATTTGATACAGTTCAAGTTAATGAAAGGTTCAAAAAACGTGAATTTATATTAGAGAAAAAAGAATTAATTAATGGTATTGAGTTCTCAGATTTAATAAAATTTCAGGCGACACAAGATCGCTGTCAAATACTTGATAACATAAATGTAAATGATTCGATAAAAATATCTTTTAATATAAGAGGTAGAAAATGGGAAAAAGAGACTGAAGTATATTATTTCACAACTTTAGAGGCATTTCGTATAGATAAAGATTTTTCAAACGAAGAATCAAGCGCGTCAAATGATGGAGGTGCTAATATCTCTAATGACGTATCTATTGATAGCAACGAACCTACAGAGGACTTACCTTTTTAGCATAATGATGTAATAATTATTAGAGGCATAAAATTATTTGTCTCTAATAATTATTGTTTTTAAATACTCACATATAGCCTCAGGCTTTATTTCTTCAATACAAAGACATTTTTCATTTTTATTTTTGCACTTGTTGCAGTCTTTTTCCTTAACAAATACTTTAACATTATTTCCAAGTGGAGCCCATCTTTGTGGGTGCATAGGTTTAATAGGTGGGTATATTCCTATTGCTATTTTGTTGAATATTGCTCCAATATGAAGAGGTCCTGTGCTACAAGCAACAATCCCATCCGCAATGTTAATAAATGAAATTAGTTCTTTTAATGAAAGTTGTCCTGTAAGATTGCTTACATGTTCAAAAGCAAATAATTCTTCACACAATTTTCCTTCTTCTTCAGTTCCTGTTATAAATATTTTAAAATTTTCAGGAGGGAGTAATTCGATTAATTTTTTGTAATTTTGAATACCCCATTCTCTCGCACTTCCTTTTGATTTAGGATGAATAATTAGGTTAAATTTATTGTTATCTTTTAATTTTAGCAGTTCTTCATTATGTAATGCTTCAAAGTCCAAGTTGTAAAGAGAACGTATTTTGTTTAAAGAGAAATTAGTTGCAATTTTTAAGGGACAGAGCAGTTTGAAATTCAATTGAGCTTCATGTAAGTTGGATTTTTTTCTTGAAAAGAATGATAATTTATTGCAATAAAGCCAATGATAAATACGATTTGATGTGCCTATCCTCTCCTTTATTTGTGCAAATTTAGCCAATTTAGCTATTTTAATAACAGGGAAAACATGAATAATTGTGTCAGCATTAAAGCTATTAAATTTAGCTACTGCATCAGACATATTCATTTTGTCTATTTCTGCATAGTCAGCAAACTCATCAATATCATTTGATAGGTTGATTATTTCTTTTGTGTACAAACGTCCTAAGAATATTATATAACAATCCCCATTATAAAATTTCTTTAAAAAGGTTGCTAGAGGTAATGTTAAAATAACATCCCCAATACTGTCAGTTCTACTTATTATTATTCTTCTCATCCCACATTTGCTTGTGTTTTACATATTTTAGAAAAGTTGCATGTGAAGAAATTATGCATATTACAAAACCATAAAACCCATCTAGAAATCCAAGTTTGATAAAGAAATCTCTAATAAATTTCACTAAAGGGCTAAATATTATTTTAAAATAATTAGGCTTTTTACCTTTTATAATTAATTGTTGAGCTCCTATTTCGGTAAAGCTATTAACTTGATTTAAATGACCTTTTATGGAGTAATAGGAATAATGAAGAATGTCGCCTTTTAAATAACCAATTTTTGAATTTTCTAAAAGCTCGTATTTATCGTGAGGATTTATGCCTCCCCATTTCCCTTTTGTTTTGTCCCAAAGCCTGAGCTTTCTGTCTGGGTACCAACCGCAATGTCGTACCCATTTGCCACAGTAATTTGTTAGGCGGTTCATTTCAAACCCATCAAATAATCTGTTTTCTTTTATCTTTTTAATTTCTGTTTTCAATGTATTATCCAAGCATTCGTCTGCATCAAGAGAGAGCACTAAATCAAAAGAAACTAATGTTAAAACTCTATTTTTTTGTTGTATATGACCGTCAAAAGCATGTTGAAAAAACTTAACGTTATATTTTTTACAAATTGATTCAGTCGCATCACTAGAAAAAGAATCAAGAATCACAATTTCATCTGCAATATCTACAACTGATTCTAAACATCGCTTAATGTTTTTTTCTTCATTATAAGTAATAATAGCAACTGATAATTTTTCCATTTATGAAATTTTAATTAAGATAAAACCATTTCCGTACTTAATGCTTTTTCTTTATCTTTTTCGAGCTGATTCTTTAGGGCGTTAAAGTTAACAAATTTAATTTCTTCTCTAATAAAATCTTTAAAATAAACTGTTATGTTTTCATCGTAAATGTTTTGATTAAAATCAAAAATATTTACTTCTACAGATATTTTTTCTTCACTTAAAGTAGGACGCTTGCCAATATACAGCATGCCTTTGTAATATTTTTCTTGTATTTCAACTTTGACTACATATACTCCATTTGAAGGGATGAGTTTGTATGGGTCTTTAACTTCTATATTTGCTGTAGGAAATCCAATGCTACGACCTAATTGTTTTCCAATAACAACCTTTCCTGAAAGTGGATAGTCATAGTTTAAATATTTGTTTGCAGTTTTAATGTCGAAGTTTTTTAATGCTTGTCTTATTTTTGTGGAGCTAATAGATATGTCTTCTATATCTTTTGCTTGTATTTCTTCGACTTCAAAGTTATAATACCTTCCCAATTCAAAGAGATGCTCGAAATCGCCTTCTCTATTTTTCCCAAAATGATGGTCATAACCTATGATTAACTTTTTTGCATTAATACGAGAAACTAAAGTGTGACGTATAAAATCAATGGAAGATATTTTTGAAAATTGCTTAGTGAAAGTAAATATTATTAAATTATCTATTCCAAATTGTTCTAATAGTTTGATTTTTTCTTCTTGTGTATTTATCAATTTTAAACCAGAATGTTCTGGGAAAAGAACTATTCTTGGATGAGGGAAAAATGTAATAAGAACGGTTTCCCCATCTATCTTTTTTGCACTTTTTTTTAAATTATTAATAATTGTTTGATGACCAAGGTGTACCCCATCAAAAGAACCAATAGTAACAACAGGATTTTTTATATTATTCATGGGGTCATTGTCTCTGAATATTCTCACGATAAATTGTTTAATAGTTTGTTTGTGTTTTTACTGTTATTAAGAGTTGTCAAAATTATAATTTTTTTAGCTACACTATAACTAAAATTTAACTTTATAACTATTATCACTCTAAATAAATGTAAAAGCTATAACATTAAAAGTAGTATTGTAGTCCTTATTATATAATTTTTTTGTGTCAAATATCCATTCCCATTTTTCAATATTTTTTGCCATGCTAATATCTCCATATAACAAATTGTTTGTTAAAATAGTTTTTCCATTATCATCTGTTAATTTTTCCTCAATGTCTGAAATTAAACAACTATTTTTGTTTTTTAAGAAATTAATATGATTATTTTGTATATTCGCTCTTATATTTCTAATTTCGTCCGATCTATAAATTTTATGTTTTTTTATGTAATCAGCTACAATAATATCTAATTGGTTTAATAAATTCACAGAAATAAATATATTAAAATCACCTTCTATTGAAAAGCTACTTTCACAAATAGATTCTAAAGATAATTTATTACTCCCTTTTTTTAATGTTTTAAAAGAATTTGCAAGATTTTGCATTACTCCTCCATTGATATCTGTTTCTAGAAAGTAAACATTTGAATAGTCTTTATTCACTTCTTTGATAATAGACTTTGGATGGTATATATCTACAAGCAAAACTTTGTTTGAGTATTCACTTAGTTCTTTTAATGGAACATCAAGTAGCCAGCCACTACCTAACACGCAAACATTTCCTCCTTTGTTCTTTTTTATGAAATTTATTATATAATTTTTAGTAAAATTTAAATGATAATCCCAATTTTCTTTTTCTCTATTATATCTTTTTAAAATACCTTTTTGGTCCTTTATATAATTAAAAGTTACTCGCAAGTCTATCTTAAATATATTTTTAAACATAATTTTCTCAATGAATATTAATCACAATTAAATAAGCAAAAATATTGATTTTATTCAAAATATCAAATAATTAATCCTCGCCCAAATTTATAATTATTTATTTAGGTAGATATTATAGATTATTTTACATGCTATTATAAAAATAAATAAATTTTTATACACAATTAAAAAAGTTTATTAACTTTGCAGTCCTTAAAAAAAGAGAATTTGTTTTAAAACTAAAGAATTAATTATAATGTTAGCTATTGTAGATATTGCAGGACAACAATTTAAAATAACTGAAAATCAGGAATTGTTTGTACATCGTTTGAATGCTGAGGAAGGCGAAAACGTTGAATTTGGAAAAGTATTATTAATTGACAGAGGAAATAATGACGTAATTATTGGTCAACCAATTGTAGAAGGTGCAATAGTTAAGGCAAAAGTTATTTCTCATGAAAGAGGAGATAAAATTTTGATTTTCAAGAAAAAACGAAGAAAATCATATCAAAAAATGAATGGACATAGACAATGTTTTTCTAAAATACAAATAGAGTCTATAAGCATTTAAATAAAATATTGTTGAACTTTAAAAAATAAAAAGATATGGCTCATAAAAAAGGTGCGGGAAGTTCACGTAACGGACGCGACTCCCAAAGTAAAAGACTTGGTGTTAAATTATTTGGTGGACAAATAGCTAGGGCTGGTAATATAATTATTCGTCAAAGAGGCACAGTTCATAACCCAGGCATTAATGTTGGAATTGGTCGTGATCATACATTGTTTGCTTTAGTTGATGGTATTGTACATTTTAGAAAAGGTAGAGAAAATAAATCTTATGTTTCGATTTTACCTAATTCAGTTAATGAATAGTAAATATAGTAAATAATTTTTTTTCTTTTATTAGAAAACTCCTGATATGCAAATGTTAGGAGTTTTTTTGTATATATAAGTTTGTGTAATGAATACTGAAATATCACTCGAATCAATAATTCCTATAAGAAAAGATAGTTTTCATAGTAGTGAAATGGTATCTCAAATTCTATATGGAGAAGCATTTCAAATATTAGGAGATAGCAAAGAATGGCTTTATATAAGAACCATTTTCGATAACTATGAAGGTTGGATTTCAAATAATCAGAATTTCATATCGAAAGATTTGATATCAACTATAAATCCACATGTAAGTAGCGATTTAATTTGCTATATAAAGGATGTTAACAATCATTATAAGCAACCTGTTTTTATGGGTTCTACTATTTATTTCCAAGATATAGAGGCTAAGAGATTTATGATAAATGGTGTTGAATATTGCTTTGAAGGTAATGTTTTAAATGCAGGATTAAATCAAAAAGATAATTTATTAGAATTACTCCATAGTCTTTTAAATATTCCATATTTATGGGGAGGATGTAGTATTTCTGGCATTGATTGTTCGGGATTTTCTCAACTTATTTATAAATTTCTAGGAATAAAGCTTTTTAGAGATGCTAGCTTACAAGTGAATCAAGGTAATTTAGTATGTTGTTTGGATGATTCTCAATTTGGAGACTTAGCTTTTTTCGATAATGAGAATGGAAGAATAACACATGTTGGTATTTTATTAGACAAGAATAGGATTATACATGCATCCGGACGTGTAAAAATAAGTTATATTGATGAAAAAGGTATAATAAGTGATACTAATAATAAGTATTCTCATAAATTAAAAACAATAAAAAGAATTTTTTAATATGAAAGTAATAAGCTCTATCTTGATATTTTTATTATCATTTAATTTAATCTCTCAAACTACTACTTATAAAAGTAATATTAACTCTAAAAGGATGATCGCGACGGTAAAAGAGTTATCATCAAAAAAATACATGGGAAGATTGCCTGGTAGTAAGGAATATTTTATGGCAGCTAATTATATGTTAAAACAATACAAAAATATAAACTTAAAACCATTTGGAGATAGTGGAACTTATTTTCAATATGTCCCAATTGAATATAATGAAATTCAAAAACCAGCAAAATTATTAATTACAAATTCTCAAAATAAAACCTTAAAAAATTGCAAATTAGGTAAGGAATATATATTCAGAGGATTTACTGGTAGTGGAAAAGTTAAAGCAGAAATAGTATTTTGCGGTTATGGAATTTCAAAGCCAGAGCTAGGTTATGATGATTATGCTGGAATAGATGTTAAAGATAAAATTGTTATTGTATTTAAGCAAAACCCTAAATGGGAACCTAAAAATGGTAAATTCGGAGCTTTATATACTCGTTACAAAGCAAATGTCGCAGCAGAAAGAGGAGCTAAAGCTATTTTGTTTATTTCATTACCTAATGACGAAAAACCTCAACCTATAATAGGAAGTCTAATGGAAGGTGAAGGAATTCAAAATATTGATTTACCTCAAATACATGTAACTCTTTCTGTTGCAGATATTATATTTAAAGATGTTTCTATGACTTTAAAACAAATTCAATTAATAATTGATAGCACAAAACAAACATTAAATATTAAAACAGGAGTGTATGCTGATATTGAGGCAAATGCTAAGTATGAAAAAGAGCGTTTGAGTGTTAATGTTGTTGGTTATATGGAAGGCAATGACCCAGTTTTAAAAGACGAATATGTTTTAGTATCATCTCATTTAGATCATGTCGGGAGTCAGGCTGGCGAGGTTTATTTTCCTGGAGCAAATGATAATGCTTCTGGCTCTGCGGCAGTTTTAGAAATGGCTCAATATATAAAGGAAAACAATATCGAACATAAGCGTTCTATAATTTTTATGTTATATACAAGTGAAGAACAAGGATTAATTGGTTCTGACTTTTTTGCAGATCATAGTCCTGTTAATGTTGATAAAATTATTGCGCAAATTAATATGGATTGTATAGCATATGGAGATAGTATCCATATTGGTAATGGGAAAAGTGCTCCTATTCTTTGGAATCATATAGACAGTATAGATAGTCAAACTTCTAATTTAATGATTAAAGACACATGGGCGGGTGGGGGAGCCGATGCAAATGGAATGCACAAAAAGGGAGTTCCTGCCGCATATTTTGTTACAAAAAACAGTTATGCTCATTTACATTTACCAACAGATAAGGTTAATACATTAAATGTAAAACTATACGAAAACTTGGTAAATCTTGCAACAAATACAGTCATAGACATTACAAATTCAAAGTATAATAGGGAAATAGTAATAAATAAATAATTTCTTATGGAATCAATAAGCAATATTTTTAACATAGGAAAAGGTCCTTCTAGTAGTCATACTATGGGGCCACACAAAGCTTCTGTATTATTTAGGGAAAAATACAAGAATGCTAAATCCTTTAATGTTACTTTATACGGGAGTTTAGCTCTTACAGGAAAAGGTCATTTAACAGATATCGCAATAGAAAGTGTATTTAAAGGTTATAATCTTAATTTAATTTGGAAACATGAATTCTTACCATTTCATCCTAATGCTTTGTATTTTGAAGCATTTAATGAGTCTGGGGAGTTAATAGGAGATTGGACGGCTTATAGTATCGGAGGAGGAACAATTACAGATGGAACCGACGCCTTTGCAGTGAAACCTATTTATCCTATATCTACCATGAAAGAAATTTTAGATTGGTGTGAACAAAATGGTCGCACTTTATGGGAATTCGTGGATTATTATGAGGATAAGTCATTATGGGATTACCTTTTGAAAGTATGGAAAACTATGTGTAAAGCGGTAGAAAGAGGAATTGATAATCAGGGGGTATTGCCTGGTGGATTAGGAGTACAAAGGAAAGCTTCTACTTATTACATAAAAGCAAACGGATATAAATCTAATTTAAAAAGCAGAGCATTGTCGTTTGCATATTCATTAGCTGTCGCAGAAGAAAATGCAGCAGGAGGAACAATTGTAACAGCTCCAACTTGTGGTTCATGTGGTGTTCTCCCTGGTGTGTTATATTTACTGCAAAAACATAATGATTTTTCAGATACAAAAATAATAAGAGCTTTAGCTACAGCAGGATTAATCGCAAATATTGTTAAAAAAAATGCTTCTATATCTGGAGCAGAGGTTGGTTGTCAGGGAGAAATAGGAGTTGCATGTTCTATGGCTGCTGCTGCTGCAAATCAGTTATTTGGTGGCTCTCCTTTTCAAATAGAGTATGCCGCAGAAATGGGTTTGGAGCATCACTTAGGATTAACATGTGACCCTATGAATGGTTTAGTGCAAATTCCATGCATTGAAAGAAATGCTTTTGCTGCAGGAAGAGCTCTCGACTCTAATTTGTATGCCGCTCTGTCTGATGGCAAACATACAGTAAGCTTAGACCATGTTATAGGAGTTATGAAATGCACAGGTCATGATATTCCAAGCTTATACAAAGAAACATCTTTAGGAGGTCTTGCTTTGATTCATAAGAAAAAAACATTGTAATTATTAAATATTATATTTATCCCTTATGTTAGTCAGATTTGTATTAAAATTTATGGGCTATGAACTAAGGAATGGATATTTATTTTTAATCATTTTCCCTTTTGTATTTTCTATTACTTATATTCTATCCTTCATTTCTGAGGATGGATTAAACATCATTAGTTTTAATACAATACTTTGGTTGAGTCTTTATTTTATATCAAACTTTATATGCAATGTCTCTGTTTTAAAACAAAGAAAAGAAGAAATAAGGTTTTACTTTCTTTTAACAAAACCTTACTACCTTGTCTTTGCCAAAATAATTATTAATTTTTTTTATATTTATATAAGCTTATTGTTTCTTGCAATATTAAATTATAATATTTTTTTTGCAAACAATGCTTTATCATTTCTTCTATTTTCTTTAATTTTCAGCTTAGGCATTTCCATTATTAATACATTTTCTGCATATTTAGCTGTTTTTACAGACAACAGTTATGTTATTTCAGGCATTTCTAATTTACCTATGATTATCCCTTTTTTGCTTATAACTATGAAAATATCTGAGCAAATATTAATTAACCCAAATGTATTTTTCTTTAGAGAAATATTTTATTTTGGATTAATAGTCTTTGCTTTACTATTTTTAGTCTCTTTTTTTATGGATTATATTTGGCGAGAATAGTTATTAAACCCAGATTACGCGTTAGGTAATTTTAGACTCATATCTAAAGGATAATCCCATAAACCTACAAACCATTTTCTTCTTTTTTTAGTAAGAGCTATTTTTAGTTTTAGAGTATTATCTATTTTTTCAA
>Ga0209417_1005411_pt1 | contig 14095 bp, 10 predicted proteins | sample RifGroF2_FD_184002 | JGI IMG/M metagenome (GOLD analysis project Ga0209417, IMG submission 184002) | Groundwater microbial communities from Rifle, Colorado, USA - Groundwater F2 (SPAdes) (version 2) | ecosystem: Environmental > Aquatic > Deep subsurface > Groundwater | place: Rifle, Colorado... | reverse complement strand
ATAAGTAATATTTTTAAAGTTCGTATCATAGATAGATGAATATTTGTAAATTCATTTTTTCGAAACCACGTTTTTATATAATTCTGTATATTCTTCTGCAATCGTATTCCATGAAAAACGTTTCCCATATTCAGCTATAGCTTGATAATCCCATTCCTTTTCAAGCGCTTTATTGAGTGTTGCAGCCAATTCTTCCGTATTATTTGGTTCAACTAAAATACCTAATGTCTCATTTGTCACGGCCTCTGGAATGCCGCCAACCTTTGTGGCTACTACAGGTCGTCCGCATGCTAATGCTTCAACAATTACCGTGGGGAAGCCTTCGTTGCGACTGGGTAAACAAAAGACGTCGCAGGCATTTAACCATAAAGATATCTCGTCGTGTTTCCGGGAACCCATAAAATGAACCCGGCTTTCAATATGTAACTTCTCTGCTAATGCCTTTAAGTGGTAATCCAATTCCCCTTTCCCAATTATAACGAGATTACTATGATTTTTTTCACTCATATTTGCAAAGGCACGAAGCAAAACATCAATTCCTTTTATCTGTATTAAACTACCGATAAAAAGGATAATTTTTCTGTCGACTGAGAAATTAAGACTTCTCCGTGCTTTGATTTTATCCATAGGGTAAAAAATGTCATGCCTTACACCATTGTGAATCACAAATACTTTGTTATGGAAGTAACCCATTTTCAAGATCAAATCTTTCAAAGACTGACTAACAGCTATAACGGTATGTGCCCTTTTTAAGGTAAAGAGGATTAAACGCTTTAGAAAAAAGTACTTTGGAAGAGTATGGATATCTGAACCATGGACTGTAATAATAACAGGTTTCCTGAAAATAATCCCTAAGAGAATTGCCACGAAGCCTGCAGGGCATGCCATGTGTGCGTGAATAATGTCGAAACAGAATTGCCTTTTCAATTTTATCACAAAAGGTAACATGGTAAAAAAAGAGACTATAGACCTGAAGAATAGTCTGTCTCCCTTAGGAAGAACAAATAACTTCGGCTTAAATACCTCTATTCCATTTACCCGGCAATGAAGGTCGTCTTTCCTTGTGTCGAAGTTCCTGTTCATTGGATTCCAGAGTTGTGGGTGAATAACAACCACCCGATTTTTAAATGTCAGTGCTCTTGAGAGTTCGAAGATAAAAACCCCAAACACCGGGTTTTCCCTGGTTGGAAACATATCCGTTACTATTAATACGTTCATTTCTTTTGACAAATATTTAGTTTTTTGAAAATTATCAATGTGTTTTATCCTGTAGGGGCGAAGCATTTGTTGCCAGGAATTGGAGCTTTCCCATACACATTCAAACAAATGCTTCGCCCCTACTTGCGAGCGGTTATTAATAAAAACTGGCCAAACCTACCTGGATTCAGGAATCGGGCAAGCAGACGATCCAGGTATGTTGTCCAAAGCCCAAATCGCCGAAACCGCAGATGCTGAACAATTAAAGGCTGAATGGAAATCTCATCGAAACCAGCTTCTTTTACCAGTGCTTTTATTTCATCAGCCTCAAAAGCATAACGATATAACTTTTCCGCATAATACCCCTCTTTATTTATCCATACTGCCCCATTCCATCGAAAGACGGTAAAGACAAGATGACCGCCCTTTTGGAGTAATCCGTGGAAGGTTCGAAGTACTGATAACCGTTTTTCATGGGATGGGATGTGTTGAATGACCTGAACAGAAACAATCTTGCTGAAACTGCTTCCTTGAATCGGCATTTTACTGAGATCGGCAACGATACAATGAACCTTAGAACATAAGCTTGCGGGTAATTTATTTTGCAAGATTAACAGACTTTCTATCGAAAGATCAACACAAATCAAACGTCTTATCTTTGGAGCTATCCGTGTACTGACTCTGCCAGTGCCACATCCGGCATCTAGGATGACGTCTTCTTTTCTGCAAGCCAACAGAGAGACTACGGAGTCTAATTCCGCTTTGTTATACCAGATACCTTTATCCTGGATGTACCATGTATCAAAATTCGCTGCCTGAAAGTTTCGCATTTCTTGCTCAACACGTTGATCATATTCAGGAGTGCGTTCCATTATTCCTCCCCGTAAGGAATTTCCTGGCTTTTTTATACTGCAACTAAACTCTCGTATAGCACTTCAATTTGCTTCATTATGATTTTCGTACTGTATTTTTCTTCCGCAACACACCGTCCCTCTGAGCCCATTGTCTTTCTTGCGTCATTATTCTGGATGAGATACAGTATCTTTTTGACAAATGGATCAACGTCAACCTTTTCCATGGTTTCTACCGGCTTTTCGGGAAAAGGTAAAAATCCAGTCCTACCATCAATGACAATTTCCGGAGTTGGATAAACATTAGAAGCAACAACGGGTTTTCCTGAAGCCATAGCCTCAATGAGCACCAACCCAAAACCTTCACCATAATAAGGTGTGAAAAGGAGTATGTCTATGGCTGCCATCACCTCGTCAATATCCATCCTGGGACCTGTAAATATCACATCTTTTTCTATACCCAAATCCTTGATAACCGCTTTATAAAAACCTTCCTCTTTACCATAACCACATAAAATAAATTTCAATTTAGAATGTTGCATTCGAACCTTTGCAAATACCTGAAAACATATTTCGAAACCTTTACTTCTTTCAAAACGGCCTACGCTGCCAATGATGATGGTATCGTCAGGGATATTGTATTCAGCGCGAAATTTATTTCCTTTTTCCAAAGGGTTAAAAAAATCGATATCTACCTGGTTTGGAATTACCATAACTTTTTCGACCCTTGCAAAATTTTCGCGTATAGCCATACGCTTTAGCAGGCCAGAGGCCGTAATAATCCTGTTCGATAGAATGGTATTCACCAGAGTATATTGGAGTTTTGAAATACGCGTTTTTTCTAAATCCGGTCCATGTAAGGTAACGACAGTTTTGCAATGCCTGAATAATTTGGCAATTAAACATCCCCAGAAATCTGCGGGGACAGTATGCGCATGAACGATATCTATTTTCTCTTCGTCAATGAGATTTGAGTATTTTTTAAATGTACGGACATCTCGCCAGGTGGTTAATCCAAGCCGTTCGACCCGAATACCCATTTTTTCAATCTGAACAGCAAATGGCTCAACCTGCGACAGGTTGCGACTGAAAAGGGTACAGACTACCACATGAAATTTTTCTTTGTCTATATGCCTGCACAACGTAGCTACGTGCTGTTCCGCTCCGCCGATAAAAAGCGTATCAATCACGTAAAGGATATTTATTTTTCTTTTCATTCGTGGTTTTTCTCTGCGTTCTTTGCGACCTTTGCAGTGAACTATTACAGAAATTGTTGGTTATCGTCTATCCTCTAACAACGTTGTGTATATATTTTCTAGTTGATCTACATAATTATCCCAGGAATATTTTTGCGCCTCTATACGGGCGTTTTTTGCTAAATAGCTTCTTAACTGTTCGTCACGGGCTAATCTTATAATGGCATTTCCTAATTCCTCAACACAACCGGGCGTTACTAATAATGCCGTGTGTTGATTTTGTAATACCTCTGCGATTTGCCCAATCTTTGAAGCAACAACGGCCTTCCCTGCACTGAGATATTCGAATATTTTAATAGCGGACCCAAAAAAGGTCATTCCTAATTCCTTGAAAGGAGCAACCGCAACATCGGCAATGGAAAGCACCTCTGGAATTTTCTCATGCTGGACATAACCCATAAATCTTACCCTGTCAGAAACCCCTAAGTTGTATGCCAAATCTTCAAGTGTCTTTCGGGCCTGTCCCGTCCCAATAATTAATAAGCAGGCATTGGGTATTTCCTTAAGAATTTGCGGAAAGGCTGAGATGAGGTCTTCGATGGCGTACCATACCTGGAGTGTTCCGGTGTATGCGACAATAAATTTATCTTCGAGAAGGAGAGAAGCTTTTATACTTTGTACATCGAATTGCTTATTGAATGCCGCTACATCAGCAGCATTTGGTAAAACGGTAATTTTCTCTCTCCGGTTAATTAGGTGATTACCCAATAAAAATGACTTTAAATTGTTTGAAACGGCAACTACATGGTCTGTATTTCTGAGACAAAATTTGCGAATCATTTTCGCGGTAAACTTCTGGATTGGGGCAATATCTTTTGTAAATAATTTTTTTTCTTCAATACCAGGACCATTAATCTCTGTTAGATGGGGGATGCGAAGTATCCTGGACGCCAGTATTCCACCATAAGAATACAAGCCCCATCGTTCATGTATGATATCAAAGCGATAAAGTCTGTAAAGTCTAAGGATGTGTAACAGAATATGTATGCTATTTATCGTCCCTGTAAATGGAAAGATGCGGTGGAAAAAGAGGCGTAAATATTTGTGTTTAACCGTGAGATAGCGATATTTTTCAAATTCAGGCAGCAGGATATTTTCATTTATTGTTAATAAGAATAGCCTGTGTCCCTTTTTCACCAATCCCTCAATAATTTTCAACGCATGTATCTTATAACCCTCACCTTTTGTCAAATCCAGACCTCTGTCGCCTATTAAGTATAGTATGCTGAGATTTTTTGAATTCCCCATAATTCCGGGATTATGAATGATAGTATCATTTTCCATAATTACAGTGAACTGGCTTTCATAATAATATAAGAACCTCCCTTGGGGGTAATGAATTTTTTTATTATTTTCCAGGTATCGGGTGGGTTTTTTACAAAATCAGGAATTTCCGTTCCATAAAATTTGTTAAGCTGAATCACATTTTCCATATTGATAATAACATAACAGTCCGGTACTTCTTGCATATTCTCTCCCACAAAGTCAACGATTAATTTGTTACAATCATATGCATAAAGGTATTCCAGTGTGCCTTCTGTCATACAATCGGTGTATATTTTTTTTCTTAAAGGCGTACCGAGAATAGAAACCGTTTCCCTTTCATTACGGGTTAACTTTTGAATACTATTATTTTCTACATGAACTACATATAGGGAATGAAGAAAAATGGTTCCTAATAATACCGGAATTACAAAACGTGTTTTATCAATTTCTTTTTCGTGATGAGTGATAATGTAAATAAAATACAGAATTGATATTGAAAGTAGTGAACCAAAGAGGATATCTGTAACAGTATGTTCGAATAAATTTAGGCAAATCAAAATAAAATCGATTATTATTAATGAAATGCAAAAGTTTTTTACCTTAACGATATTGTGGGCAATAATAGCCTTATATGAATCGTATAAATAAAAAGAGATAATGATAATTCCCGGAAAGATTAGAGGATAGAAATGACGATGACTGGCGATCAATGGGATATATGACTTTATGTTAGTGCTGCTGAAATTCAATATCAAATATAAAGAAATAAACCAAAAAATAAAATATTTTAATTCTTTGGATTTGTTAAGAAGCGCATATATCATTCCTCCTAATACAAGATAAAAGTAGAATCCAAATATATAATTTCCCCTTAATAGAAGATACGGTATTGCATAAGTTAACCTTTTATATAAAGCGCCATTATAAGTAAGTTCTAACCATCGGGATATATTCTGAGTCGCATTATTTACATTGAGGATTCTTTCAAACAAATTTCCAGTCTTATAATAATAAAAACCAAATTCCAATAACAATATTAGAGTAAAACCTAAACCAATAAATAGCCAAGAGACCTCAAATTTTTTATGGCTAATCGTAATGATTAAAATCCAGATACACAATATAAATAAAACTAATATAGCAGTTTCTTTTAGTAAATAAGCCCATCCAATACAAAAGCCTGTTAGAAAAGAAAGGGAATATCTATGTCGTTGGGCATTTGTCTCCGTATAAATGAACAATATTCCACTGACTGAAACAATAGTAACAAGAGGTAAATCCGGGGTCAGCAGCGTAGCATATATTACATCGATCGGAAGAAACAGCATCAGTGATGAAGCAAGCAATCCCACATTTCTATCAAAAAAGATTTTACCGGCAGCAAATGCAATAACGATATTTGCGATAGAGCAAATTAGTAAAAATAAAACAGAACCGACTTCGCTAAAACCGAAAACTTTAAATGCGAGAGCCGTTGGTAAGATTAATCCCAGTCTCTTTGAATGGTGTGAATCAAGGGAAAAATCACCATTTGCAAGCTTAAAGGCGGCTCTGTTATATTCAATATCATCTGAACCAAAAAACCCATTAAAATAGACAGCACGAAGTACCACAGCAAAACAGATTAGCAGCAACAAAAATGAATAATAAGCCTTTTTATTTCGGAAGCATGGTAAATAAATTTCCTTTAGCATTGCAATAGTTATTTTCTTACTCCTGATATGAACTCAGTTTAAAGGATTTATTGCATAGGATTTGTAGAACTTTCATGCCTACGTTGTATCAGTAAATCAAATTAGAAAAGTATTTTGTTTGTTGTTTTGTAGTTTGATGGAAGGCAATTGATACACATGGGAAGTTTTCTATGCATTGCCAGATTACGCCTGAAATCGATATATTTGCCTGAATTCCAGGTATCCAAAAATCTCTGGTTGATAATGTTGCCCAATACATATTCTCCAAAAATGTCAAAACAGCATGGCAACACGTCTCCATCGGTTGTAATTACGGGTGTCCTAGCTTTTTGAGGACACAAACCTTTATCCTTTAATTCAAGATTGCCTTGTTTATTGACGATGTATCGAGTAGGCAGCGTTGTCGAATTAACAAAGTAGTCTTTTTCCAGGTTTTTCACGTAGTCCACATCTTCTTTGGATCGATCAATATGGAGTGATTTTAAATATGCCCTCTCAACGCCCAGATCACGTGCAAGTTTTTTAAAAGCATCCACCTCGTGTATATTTTTTTGTGTAACGACCATCTGAAGGTCAATGGAGGGGTAGGATAATCTCCTATGATTCCTCTCCTTAACAAATAATCTTATGTTATCCACCAGTGTTTCGAAAGAAGCGCCAATTCGGATAGATTCGTAAGTATGTTTAGATGCGCCATCCATGGATATTGCCATAAAATTAAGTCCGGAGTCTAACACGCCATTGCGAGCATCGGCATTTAATAAAACGCCATTGGTCAGCATTGAAACGCACATCCCCTTATCAGAGGCGTAACGAACCATCTTGAAAATATCTTTGTTAAGCAAAGGTTCTCCACAATAGGAAACACCGATAGTATTGCATATAGGGGCAATATCATCAATAATCTTTTTGAATAGATACGAGGACATAAATCTGTTTTTTCTGCCCAGGTCTGTCTTTACGGAACGGCAAATAGTGCAGTTGAGGTTACAGACACTGGCCGTTTCAATAACAATATCGTTTGGGTATTTATGGAGTCTTTGGAACACACGATGTAAACGAGAGGAAAGGCTGTGTATTACTTTTCCTTTACGGATTTGCACCGGTATTTGAAGCCACCTATTTTTCGTGAGACCTTTTAACATAGATAGTCCTTAAAATTTCGCACAGCTCCTAAAAAAGTTGTTTTAAAAACTTTCCCAAAAAAGAAGTTTTTATAGGATAATGCTATAAAGCCAACTGAACTATCAATCGTAAGTATTGTCATTACGTTTTTTCCCTCTGCCCTCTTGTCTCTTCAACAGCGGATGGGCCTTCCCGCTTTTGATACACGTTGTAAATTATCATATCGTTCTGCATACGTCCAATATCTTTTTTGCCGTGATTTCCCACGTAAAGGAATTTATAACCAGTTTTCTGCCATTTTCTCCCATGCGGTTCATTAAAGCTACATCATTCAGCAGTTGAATAATTGTGTTTGCCGCATGGTCATGGTTCTCTTCTGGTATAGTAATGCCTATGTTATTATCTCGAACAAAATTTCCACAAGATTCACCAGTAATTACGGGTTTCCCGCAGGCCATATACTCATACAATTTAAGAGATTTTCCATATATTTTACTGATACCAGTTAGAATGTATATTCCTGCATCAGCAGCATTGGTATAATTTGGTATATCCTCATACTCAACTTCGCCAATAAAATTAACATGTGATGTTAATTCCAATTTTGTTGTTAGCTTAATAGCGTCTTCCAACAAATATCCTTTTCCTATCATAAGGAGTTTTACATTCGGTAATCTTTGTACGATACGGTTTACTATATGAATGATATGATATACACCATGGTGAGGGTAAAAACTGCCAACAAATATTAAATAATAACAATCGTAATCCAATTTCAGCAAGTTGCGCATTTCTTTTTTATCTTTAGGATAGAAAAGGTCTACGTTAACTCCGTTCTCTATCACAACAATTTTCCTGGTATTCTTATGAATGCGCAATAACTCTTTTTTTATATTTTCACTGACAGAAATTACCTTGGTTGCTAATATAAAATTTATGTACTGGAAAAATCCAAATATTTTAGGTCTGATGTTATGGACGCCTGTACTTTGTAAATCAACCGATGGGATGCCGTTTATCTCCAATATGTGGGGTATCTGAAAAATCAATCCAATCAAGGCAGGGACGATCGATAACCCCATCTCCCGTATATAAAAGACATCAGACTTTAGTTTTATTTGATACGCAAATAAATAAAAGAAAAGGCACACGTAATAAATATATTCTTTAATAAATCTGACTTTAAGTGTTGGGATGTAGACGGTGTGAACGGTGGTTTCGTTTTTATATTTGCCGATGTTTGGCGCAAATAAAATGACATCATTTCCCGTTTTTCTCAAATGCTCAGTAACTTCTTTTATATGGGTTGTTGATGCCCTTTGAAGACTCAAATTTTCATAACAAATATAAAAAATTCTCATAAAACTATGCTCATTCAGCAGATTTTATATGATCAAGAGAGAGATAGTGAAGAAATTGTTGCAACAGCCGGGTGAATATGCTAAAAACATCTCATTGTTAAACCAGTCCTTGATTAGCGTAATAAATTTTATTTATACCAAATTCGGTCTCACATTTGAAATTTAATTTGTATAAAGCAAGTAAACAACACTATGAAAATGGAGGAGATACGAATGCAGCTTGATGAGAAATTTATAGGTCTTATTGGGCTTGGTTATTGGGGGAAGAATATTTTTCGTAATCTCTATGAAATAGGTGTGCTTCATAGTGTATGTGATAGCGAAGAAGATGTTATTTCGGATTACAGTAAAAAGTATGCCGAAGTTAGCTATACAACTTCAAGAGAAGAAATTCTTTGCAATGCCGGGATAACTGCGGTGGTTGTTGCAACACCTGCTGTTACTCATTATGAAATAGTGAAACAGTCCTTGTGTGCTGGCAAAGATGTGTTTGTAGAGAAACCCCTTGCGATGACTGTTAAACAGGGGGAAGAACTTGTAAAACTTGCAGAGAATACAAACAAAATTTTAATGGTAGGACATATCCTGCAATATCACCCTGCAATTATAAAACTAAAAGAACTTATATCATCCGGTGGACTGGGCAAGATTCAATATATTTACTCTAACAGGTTGAATATAGGAAAACTGAGGATTGAAGAAAATATTCTCTGGAGCTTTGCTCCTCACGATATATCAGCCATTCTCATGCTCCTTGAAGAAGAGCCAATAAAGGTTACGGCATCAGGAGGTAATTATTTAAGCAATGATATCTACGATATAACAATAACTATATTGGAATTTAAAAATGGTATAAAGGGACACATTTTCGTTAGCTGGCTTCATCCCTATAAGGAGCAAAAGTTAATCGTTGTTGGCTCAAAGGCGATGGCTGTTTTCGACGATGTAAGTAATGAAAAATTATTTCTCTATCCTCACAAAATAATGTGGAAGGATGGGAAAATTCCTGTGGCTCAGAAAGCTGATGTCCAAACTGTTTTTTTTGATAAAAAAGAACCCCTAAAGGAGGAATTGAAACATTTTGTAGAGTGTATCCAGAGAAGATGTATACCTAAGACAAGCGGCATTGAAGGATTGAAGGTATTGAAAATTCTTGAAGAGGCAGAGAAATGTCTTAATGCTTCATCTTTTGACAATGCCGTCCCATGCGTTTCTTCACATACTCCAAATTTTTATGTACACGATAGCGCTGTTGTGGATGAGGATGTGAAAATGGGAGAAGGCACAAAGATATGGCATTTTTCTCATATCTTAAAAAACTCTACGGTAGGAAAAAATTGTGTAATTGGTCAAAATGTAATGATAGGGCCTGATGTAGAAATTGGAAACGGGTGTAAAATTCAGAACAATGTGTCTATATTTAAGGGAGTAAAGCTGGAGGATGAGGTTTTTTGCGGGCCTTCCTGCGTATTTACCAATATTTATAATCCAAGAGCTTTTATAGAAAGGAAGCAAGAGTTTGTATCTACCCATGTCAAAAGAGGAGCTACTATTGGTGCAAATGCTACAGTAGTTTGCGGTGTTACAATCGGGCAATATGCTATGGTGGGAGCTGGCGCTGTGGTGAAGTCGGATATATCTGATCACGCTGTAGTTGCCGGGGTTCCGGCGAGACAGATAGGTTGGGCATGTAAATGTGGAACAACATTAAAATTTCATGACAAAAATTCAGTCTGTAAATGTTGTGGTAGTAAATATATACTTAATGAAAAAGGAGTAATTTCGCAAGATAATTGTGAAATGAATAAGGCTGTGAAATTGGTGTAAGATTGGTAGCGGGGGTGGGATTTGAACCCACGGCCTCCGGGTTATGAGCCCGACGAGCTACCAGACTGCTCTACCCCGCGTTATTGTGTGTATACATACCTTTTTGTATTTGTTCGCTTCCGAACATTAGTAAAACAGTATATCAGTCCTTCATTAACAGTCAAGGATAAAAAAAACTTTCCTTTTTCCCCAATGGTTCTGGTACAATAATTCAATTGTATAGGAATATTCATTTTATTTATGCTGGTTATACGATGGGTGGCATAGAGAATTCCCCTCCCCCTTTATCCCCCTCACTGAGGGGGATAAAGGGGGGAGTTGTAAAATAGCCCAGAAAAAACACAACCCCCTGAATCCCCCTTTGCTAAGGGGGACTTAAACGGGATGTCTGGAACCATTAAGGTGGAAATTTAAATGAAAATATTGATTGTAGGAAGCGGGGGGAGGGAACATGCACTTGCATGGAAGATTGCGCAATCGCCCATGGTAAAGAAAATATTCTGCGCGCCGGGAAATCCGGGAATTGCAGAAGTTGCTGAATGTGTGGATATCGAGACGGAAAATATAGACGGTCTTTATAATTTTGCACGGAAACAAAAAATCGACTTAACGGTTGTCGGTCCTGAAGATGCGCTGGCGGCCGGTATTGTTGATAGGTTCAAGGATGGGCAGCTGCATATATTCGGTCCTAACAAACGGGCATCGATCATCGAAGGAAGCAAGGTGTTTGCAAAGACACTCATGAGAAAACACGGCATTCCCACGGCTGACTTTAAAACCTTTGATGATTTGAAACAGGCGAAGAAACATATTTCTACGTGTGATTTCCCTCTGGTTATAAAGGCTGATGGATTGGCCAAGGGTAAAGGTGTGTTTGTGTGTAAATCACCGGAAGAGGCTGATAAACACATAGATGATATTATGAAAGAAAAAGTTTTTGGATATGCGGGAAATAAGATAGTCATTGAAGAGTTTCTTTCAGGAGAAGAAGTCTCGATTCTTGCGATTACGGACGGGAAGACGATCGTTCCTCTCGCATCTGCACAAGACCACAAAGCAGTTTACGATGGTGACAAGGGTCCCAATACGGGTGGTATGGGGGCATACTCCCCAGTGCCGTTAATTACAGATGATATGCAATTTTCGATAGAGGAAAATATCCTCGTACCTATTGTCCATGCCATGAAAAAGGAAAATCGACCTTATAGAGGGGTCATTTATGCTGGATTGATGATTACCAGCACCGGCCCGAAGGTGCTTGAATTTAATGCCAGATTTGGCGATCCGGAAACACAGGTCATTCTCATGAGGATGAAGAGTGATTTGGTTCCCCTCATTTTGGCAGCAGCAAAAAATAATTTAGAGGAAGTGGAAGTTGAGTGGCATGATTGTGCCTCTATTTGTGTTGTCATGGCAGCTAATGGTTATCCCGATAACTATGAAAAGGGATTGTCAATTTCTGGACTTGAAGCGCTAAAGGGCTTGGATAATGTCCAGGTTTTTCATGCGGGTACTTCTCTTAAAAATGGGAAGGTTGTAACCAACGGTGGACGTGTTTTGGGCATCACGACCGTGGGGAAAGATTTACGGGAAGCTCAAAAGAATGTCTATGAGGCAATTCAAAAGTTGTCATTTAATGGGGCACACTATAGAAGAGATATTGGAGCAAAGGCCATTTATCGGAAGAGTCAGTAGTTGTCCAGCCTTTACAAGAACATTGTATAAAATCGGATACAGAAAACATTTGTAGAAAATGATGTGTAATTATAAAAAATATGTTCATAATCTCATTAGTTTTTTGTATATAATAATTTTTTATACTCTATTGAGTCATGTTTTGCCTGTATCGTTTGCAGGGGAGAAGGACAAGATATTTTGGGACAAAAAGTACGAAACGGAGGCATATATCTTTGGTAAAGAACCGGTTGAGTTTTTAAGGGAGCATATTGATCTCCTGCCCAGGGGAAAGGCGCTGGATATTGCAATGGGCGAGGGGCGCAATGCCGTATTCCTGGCAAAAAATGGGTTTCGCGTAGACGGCTGTGATATTTCCGAATCAGCTATCAAAAAAGCCCTGGATCTGGCAACAGAGAACAATGTCAAGATACATGCCTTTGTTGCCGATTTGGAGACTTACAAATTGCCTAAAGATACCTATGATGTGATTGCATGTTTTTATTATCTTCAACGCAGCCTTGTTCCTCAAATGAAAGAGGCGCTAAAACCCGGCGGAATGATTATCTATGAAACTTACACTATTGAGAACTGGGAACGGGGGCTTGAAGGTCCTAAAAACAAGGATTACTTATTAAAACCCAATGAACTTTTGGACTTATTCAGAGACTTTAAAATTATTTATTATCGGGAACTTGTTTTGAATAGCAAAAAGGCTGTTGCGAGCCTGATTGCAAAAAAATAATATATATGTCGCTATTACATGACGTTACAGACAAGCAGCGCGAGGCTATTACCCACATTGAGGGACCTCTTTTAGTGGTGGCGGGGGCTGGCAGCGGGAAAACCCGCGTAATTACACGCCGCATCGGTCATTTGATGTCTCAGGGTGTAAATCCTTACAACATCCTGGCCATTACCTTTACCAACAAGGCATCCGATGAAATGGTTGATCGCGTAAAACAGTTTTCATCGCATAAAGGACTTTGGGTTTCCACCTTCCACAAGATGTGTTCCCGAATTCTGAGAAGTAACATCGAAAGATTGGGGTATTCACGGGATTTTAGCATCTACGATACGATCGACCAACTAAACCGGGTGAAATCTATTATGTCCGAGCTTGAACTGGATACTGCACAATGGAAACCTCGTACTATTGCCAGTTCTATTAGCAATGCCAAAAACAAACTTGTTGGGCCAGAAACCTTTGCTTCAACAGCCTCTGGTTATTACAACCGAACTGTTGCCCAAATTTATGCAAAATATGAGTCCCTTCTTAAGGCAAATAATGCCTTAGATTTTGATGACCTCTTGATTAAGACCGTAGAACTCTTTAAGAAACATCCTGATATTCTTGAGATGTATCAGGACAAATTCAGGTTTATTCTCGTTGATGAATATCAGGATACCAATTATACCCAGTATACCATTACACGACTTCTGGCAGAGAAATATAGAAACATCTGTGTGACGGGTGATCCTGATCAGTCGATTTATGGCTGGCGCGGGGCGGATATCCGAAATATTATGGATTTTGAAAAGGACTACCCCGACGCGAGGGTGGTGCTGTTAGAACAAAATTACCGCTCTACGAAACATATCCTTCACGCAGCTTCCAGCGTGATTCAGCAGAACAAATATCGAAAACAAAAGAATCTCTGGACGGAAAACATTTTGGGCGAGAAGATCAAGGTAATCTCTTGCGAAGATGAACACGGCGAAGCAGACGAGATCGCAAAATTGATAAAGGGGCTTGCCGGTAAGGGGACTAAATATTCGGATATTGCATTGTTTTATCGTACCAATGCCCAGTCTCGTGTACTGGAAATTTCTCTGAGAAATCA
>Ga0209417_1005407_pt1 | contig 14101 bp, 13 predicted proteins | sample RifGroF2_FD_184002 | JGI IMG/M metagenome (GOLD analysis project Ga0209417, IMG submission 184002) | Groundwater microbial communities from Rifle, Colorado, USA - Groundwater F2 (SPAdes) (version 2) | ecosystem: Environmental > Aquatic > Deep subsurface > Groundwater | place: Rifle, Colorado... | reverse complement strand
ATTGTGAGGAAACTCTGCCTCTGGTTCAAAATGTATTCTGGCAATTGCTTTTTTACATTTGAGGCAAAAAACGGTCATACAAAATCAGGCATAAACACAAAACTATATTAAAACTAGTCAATTATCAATTATAATTTCTACTTTTGTTTAATGATTTTTAAACAACTATTAATAATTTTATTAATCTTTATATTGGGGTTATATCTGCGACTTCCATTAATTAATAATGAAATAGGATGTACAGATAGTGGCTATGCCATGTTATTAATAGTTAATAACAACTGGAAAACAAATGGGTTAATAAATAGTAATTTACTTCCTTTACTTACATATCCAAATAAAGGAGATAAACATATTGCAAGCTACAAAAGGTTAGAGGATTTAAACGGAGACAACTATTTTGTATCAAACCCTCCTACCCTATTTGTTTTCAATTACTATATTAGTTCTTTATTTATGAGCAATAGCAAATTATTGATTCAAATAACTAGCTTAATATTATTGTTTTTAACTTCTGTGTGCATGTATTATTCTGTTTACGTATTGATAAAAAACAACTTTTTTGCAGCCATTAGTATTGCCATTTACAATTTAAGCAATGCGTCCCTTTTTCTTTACACATATAATTTGCCACTCGAATTATTTCTGTATTCTTTCAGTATTTTGCTTTTTATATTATTCAGCAAAACAAATAATATAGTATATGGTTATCTTACTGTTTGCATCAGCCTGCTCTTTGTTTATACAGATTGGCTTGGCTTATTTTATGCCATTATTCTATCATTTATATTATATAAGCTTGTAGCAAAACAGCATAAGTCTAAATTATTAAGTCAATTATGCTTATACAGCACAATTGCGATTATCTTTATTTTTGCATTTCAAACATTTACTGTATCTAGCTCTTTATTATCGTTTGTCAAATCATTTTCTTTACGATTTATGGAACGAACAGGCTTCTTTGGAGACAAATATAGTTCAGACAATTTAAGTATCTATAATATTCAATTATGGAAAAATTTCATACTTAACTTTAATAAAGTACTATTTCCTTTAGGCTATATTGTAATGATAGTATTTATTAAAAATTATATTGCAATAAAGAAAATAGTAAAAAACAATCTGCTTTTACTGCTATTTATTCCTTTACTTATACATATTGTTCTGTTTTTCAACCTTAATGCAACTCATTACATATATTCTTCAAGAATAATCTTTACGATTTCATTTATTGCAGGAATTTCTTTTTATAATACTTATAAAAGTAAAATAAACAAACTAAATACCTTCTTTATATCTTTCTTTTTCATAGCAAGTATTTTTTATTCTTATTATGTGTTTGACAATGACAATAAATTAAGAGATAGTTATTGCAATCTAACAAAAATTAAAGAATGCACAAAATTCATAAAAGAAAACATTAATACAAATGAAGCTATTATTTTATATAGCGTAAATGAAAATATACGCCCTGAAATAATAGACTATTACTCTAAAAGAAATGTATTTGTAGCAAAAACAATTGAAGAAGCAAATAATTTTTCTTTACAATTAAAACAAAAAAACTACGTAATAATCAATTATAATAATGTCACAATTTGGAAAAGAAAGTAATCAACTATAAAAACTTAAATAAAGAAATAATCATAATCGTTTCTATTTTGCTATTTTTCATTAGCCAACCATACCCTTTCTTTGGAGATACATCCTACTTTGCCAAATTAGCAACATACATAAAAGATGGTCTTTTCCTAGAATTTCTAAAAGACAAAACACTTAATAATGGAAATCCTCCTCTATATTCATTAATCCATGTATTTGGCTGGAAGTTATTAGGGGCAAATTTAATAACATCTCATCTCATTGTCACAATTGTTTTATACAACACTCTACTTCAAATCCGCAAATTTTGCAAGCCATTTATTAAAGACCAATCTTTTCTAATTTTAATTTTTATTATTATAGCAGATCCTACAATTATTACACAATACCTTATTATGAGTCCAGATATTTTCCTCCTTTTACTATTTTGGATTGCAATAAATGCTATAATAAAAAAAGACATAAATAAGGTAAGAACTATCTATATTTTCATCTTATTAACTCATCTAAAAGGAGTTTATATAGTTAGTTCTCTCGTTTGCATAGATTATTTTATTAATAAATCATTAAAAAACATTATCAATTCGATATCTCTCCCAATCGCTTTATTTATAGCTTGGCTCTTTTTTCATTACAAGGAAACAAACTGGGCATTACTAAGCGAAGCTAATAAAAATTACATATCTTTTGAGAATACAAACATGTTTTTCAAAAATATAGTGTACTCATTTCATAAAATCGGAGACTTTGGTAGGATTGTTCCTATTATTATAATTTGTTTTATAATCATCTTGAAAAACAAATCGTTATTTAAAACAAGAGATAATACACTTTTAATGTTTTTATTTTTAATCCCTATTGCAATTTACTTAGCATTATTTGGATTTACAAAACTACCAATATCACACCGCCATTTCTTATTTTTATTTCCTCTATTGTATATTATCCTTCTAAAATTTACAGAAGCACTTTCTAATAAATTAAAAACTTTTATTTTATCTATAGTAATTATATCTCTATTAGTAGGTAACGTTATAACTTATCCTCAAAAATATGGCAACGGATGGGATGCATCCCTTAAATTATTAATATACTTTAAAGCTGATCAAAACTTAAATAAATTCATCACAGAAAAGCACATTGATAAGCAAATTATCGCAACAAAATATCCAATGTTCTTCAATGAAAAATACACGTTTCTAAATACAAATTATAAAGAAAATCAATTCCTCGAAAATGATAATATAGAAAACGTAAATTATGAATACTTCTTATACTCCAATGTATCCAATCAATTTACAGAAAAAGACATGATTTATATAAAAGACAACATGACGCCAATTAAAGACTTCTCTACCCCTCCCATTAAAATGATATTATATAAAATAAATTAAAAGGGACTATCTATTATAAATTACCTTTATTAAAATAATTTATTACAATATTGTTTTTTTTAGATTACTTTGTAGAAATTTTTATTTTATGCTTTACAAAAATATAGAAAAATACATACTTTACGAAGATAATCACATCTTGATTTTTAACAAACAACCATCTATGCTCGTGCAAGGTGATAAAACAGAAGATATCCCAATAACAGAACATCTAAAAGATTATTTAAAGCTTCGTGACAAAAAACCAGGCAACGTCTTTATGGGTGTAGTGCATCGTATTGATCGTCCTGTTTCTGGTGTTGTTATATTTGCAAAAACCAGCAAAGCTCTAAAACGATTAAATGAGATGCTCAAAAATCATGAAATTAAAAAAACATATTGGGCTTTAACATCAGCTCAACCTCCAAACCAAAAAGGAACTCTGATTAATTATCTAATGAAAAACCAAGCTAAAAACTTCGTTACTGTTTTTGATAAAGAAAAGGATGGGGCACAATACGCCGAACTTGAATATGAATTAATTTCAAAATCTAATACTTTCTTTCTTTTAAAAATAAACCTTCTCACAGGTCGGTCTCATCAAGTAAGAAGCCAATTATCTCATATTAATTGCCCCATAGTTGGAGATAACAAATATGGATATAAAAGATCAAACCCTGATCGATCAATATGCTTGCATGCTCGTGAAATACAATTCACACACCCTGTTTCTAAAATAAACATACATATAACAGCACCAACTCCTGTAAACAGTATATGGGATTTATTTAAACAAAATTAACAAAGATTAAATATATTTTAAAAAATATTAAATATACTAAAGAAGAAAGCTACACCTATAAAGATAACATTTTAATCTATAGATATCTATTTTAGAGCTAAAACATGTATGACGACTGTTTTCGCCTATTTGTATATTTTATTTGTTATTAATAATTTGTGTTTATACTTTTGTTGCAAAATTATATTTATTGTGTAACATTTTTTAGTCTTATCTGTCTTAGAATATAATTTTTAAATATTTATAGAAATGGTGTAAATTAAAAATTTATTTATCACTGGCACAATAAAAGTACAACAATGTAAGTTTATAAGTGTAAAAAACATCAATAATGAAGAAGTTATTTATATTTTTATTAATATTAACTAGTTTTAAAGTATTCTCTCAAAAGATATTTTCAATAAAGGAATGTGTGGAATATTCCATTCAAAATAACATACAAATAAAGCAGAGTACATTAAACTCGGAATTAAATGCAAATTCATTAAATCAAAATAAGAATAACCGTTATCCTAATCTTTCAGGCAATGCTTCTTATGGTTATAATTGGGGAAAAGCTGTAGATGCCTTTACTAATGAGTTAAATACGGAAAGAGTTATGTCTCAAAATTTTTCATTGAGTAGTTCTGTAATTCTTTTTAACGGTTTAAAGTTAGTTAATAATATAAAAAAGAGTAATTATGATTTACTAACAACTAAAGAAGAAACAGAAAAGTTAAAGTATGAATTAACATTAAGTGTAGCATCTGCCTATTTACAGATTTTGTATAATGAAGAGAACAAAAATATTAGCATAAAAAATTTGGAAAACATTAAACAAAAAAAGGAAAAGATTTCAAAACAAATAGAAGTAGGGAAACTGCCCAAAAATGAAATATTTACTATTGATGCAGAAATAGCAAATGCTGAATTAGAATTAATTAATGCTGAAAGCAATATAGAACTAGCATATCTAAACTTAAAAATATTAATGAATTATAATGAAACAGAAAATTTTGTTATACAAAAAGTTAATATTAACATTCCTATTGATAATATTAAAACAACCACAGATGCTATATACGAAATTTCTATTAGCAACCATCCTGCTATAAAAGCAGGAGAAAGCAAATTAAACTCAACTATAACTGCTATAGAAATTGCAAAATCTGAATATTATCCATCATTGTCATTAAGAGGAAGTGTTGGTACTGGTTATTCTAGTGCAAGTAAAATTGTTGAGAATGCATACTATTCAGGAGAAAACTTAATAGGCTACACTGAAAGCAAGGAAAATGTTTACAGTCCAAACTATAATTATGATTATAAAACTAAATCATACACAAAACAATTAGACAACAACATTAACACATCTTTAGGGTTTTATCTTTCAATCCCGATATTTGATGGATTTAAGGTAAAAAGCAACGTTGAAAGATATAAGATAGATAAAAAAAATGCCGAACTTAGCCTTTTAAATTCAAAAGACAACATAAAAAAAGAAATCTTACAAGCATACACAGACATGACAGTAGCTAGAAAAAAACTTGACGCTTCATTAAAAAGTTATAATGCATCAAAAGAATCGTACAATGTTATTAATCAAAAATACGAAAATGGAGTTATTGGGTTTTATGAATTTAATGATGCCAATCTTAAACTTGTAAAAGCAGAATCAGAACTATTAAAAGCAAAATATGACCTTATGTTTAAACATAAGATAATTCAATATTACACAGGACAACCTTTTGATTTATAATATTTATGATAAAATTAAACAATATACATAAGACTTATAAATTAGGAACAAATAGTTTACATGTTCTTAAAGGCATTGACCTTTCTATAGAAGAAGGTGAAATGGTCTCAATAATGGGTTCTTCAGGTTCAGGGAAATCTACACTATTAAATATACTTGGTATTTTAGACAACTATGATAAAGGGGAATATTTACTTGACAAATTACATATAAAGAATTTAAATGAAACCAAATCTGCCGTGTTAAGAAACAAATACATCGGCTTTGTTTTTCAATCGTTTAATCTAATAAACTTTAAAAACGCAATGGAGAACATTGCTTTACCTTTATATTATCAAGGAGTAAACAGAAAAAAAAGAAATGCAATAGCTTTAGAATATTTAGAACGAATAGGTTTACTTAATTGGGCACATCACTATCCTAACGAATTATCTGGAGGACAAAAACAAAGAATAGCTATAGCTCGAGCTATAATATCAAAACCTAAAATAATCCTTGCAGATGAACCAACAGGTGCATTAGATTCTGTTACTTCTATCGAAATAATGAATTTATTAAAAGATGTCAATTCAGAAGGAATGACAGTTATTATAGTGACACACGAGAATGATATAGCAGCATTAACTCAAAGAGTTATTAGATTAAAGGATGGGCTTATATGCAATTAAACATATTTGATATTGATCGTTGGCAAGAAATATATTCAGTTATTAGTCATAATAAACTAAGAACTTTTCTAACTGGATTTAGCGTTGCTTGGGGAATATTCATTCTTGCTTGGCTCTGGAAAAGGTCTTCAAAATGGGGTAAGTGAGCAATTTAAAAATCATGCGATTAATAGCATATACGTTTTTGGAGGACAAACTAGCCTTCCTTACAAAGGAATGTTACCTGGTCGAAATATAGAATTAACTAATCAAGATTTTGAAATAGTAAAACAATTAGATAAAAAAGTAGAATACACATCAGGACGTTTTAATGTAAGGTCAAGTAATCAGATAATTTATAAGAATGAGCATGGTTCTTTTAGTATTTTATCATGTCATCCAGAGCATCAGTTTATTGAAAAATGCGAAATATTAAAGGGACGTTTTTTTAATAATAATGACAATAATAACACAGAAAAAGTTGTAGTTATAGGAAAACAAGTAGAAGAAATATTATTTAAGAAACAAACAAAAGTTATAGGAGAAAATATAAACATTAATAATTTTTCATTTAAAGTAATTGGTGTTTATGATGATACAGAAAATGAAAGAAGAGCTAGAATGCTATATATGCCAATAAAAACAGCACAAAGAATCTTTGGCGATAATAATAAATTGGATAACGTAATGTTTACCTTAAATAATGCTGATGCACAAATTAGCACGCAAATAGTAAATAAGCTTAAAAATATATTAGCAAATTTACATAATTTCAACATTGATGACCAAAGTGCTTTATGGATTAGAGATAATTTAGCAAACTTCACACAAGTAACAAGTCTTTTTAGTGGAATTAGCCTCTTTATATGGATTATTGGTATAGGAACAATAATTGCAGGAATTGTAGGTGTTAGCAATATCATGATGATCTCAGTAAAAGAAAGAACAAAAGAAATAGGCATACGAAAAGCTTTAGGAGCAAGTCCATCTTCTATTGTCACATTGATAATTTCAGAATCAATAATTATTACTGGATTTTCAGGTTATTTCGGGATGATTGCAGGAGTATTTGTACTAGAAACAGTATCTAAGATATTGCCAGCAACTAAATTTTTTGTTAATCCTCAAATAAACATATGGATTGCTATATCCGCAACAATGCTTTTGATTATTGCTGGGGTACTTGCAGGCTTAATACCTGCTAGAAAAGCTGCAAATATAAAACCTATTGAAGCATTAAAAGACGAATAAATGAGTATAAAATTTATAGATATTGACAAATGGGAAGAAATATTTAAATCTTTACGTAAAAATAGATTTAGAACAGTAATGACTGCATTTGGAGTATCATGGGGAGTATTCATGTTAATTATACTTGTAGGTACTGGAAATGGATTACAAAGTGGCGTTAGCAAAGGCTTCGCCAATTTTGCCACTAACAGTATGTTCCTCTGGACACAAACAACATCAAAAGCATACAATGGGTTTCAACCAGGACGATACATAAATCTTACAAATGAAGATATTATAGCTCTAAAAAATAACATATCTGAAATAGGCGTAATAGCTCCAAGAAATGAATTAGGCTCTTGGCATCGTAGTGGAGATAATTATTCAATATCAATAGTTCGAGGAATTAAAAAGGCTTCATTTTCTATTAGAGGAGATTATCCGGAATTTTCAAAAATAGAAAAGGTAAACGTAACTAAGGGTAGATATTTAAATCAATATGACATTGAAGATAAAAGAAAAATAGCAATTATAGGAAAGCGTGTATATGAAGTTTTGTTTAACAAAGGCGAAGAACCTATAGGAAAATACATATCAATAAATGGAATTTACTTTACCGTTGTAGGTATTTTTGAATCAGACAATGCAGGACATAGAATGAACAGTGACGAAACAATATTTATCCCATTCACAGTTTTTCAAAATGCTTTTAATTATGGAAATAGAATTGATATGGTTGCATTATCATCAAAAAAGGACATTCCTGTTTCTTTATTAGAAACAAAAGTAAAAACTTTATTAGCAAAACGACACAATGTTCATCCTGATGATAAACAAGCAATAAATAGTTTTAATCTTGAAGAACAATTTAATATGGTTTCTGGACTTTTCATGGGTATTAGCTTTCTTATATGGTTAGTAGGTACAGGAACATTACTTGCAGGAGTAATAGGAGTTAGTAATATAATGCTTATTGTTGTAAAAGAACGAACAAAAGAAATTGGAATAAGACGAGCATTAGGAGCATCTCCCTATAAAATAGTAAATCAAATAATGCTAGAATCAATAACACTGACGATTATAGCAGGCAGTATAGGGCTATCTCTTGGCGTAGGATTAATAGAAACTGTGAATAATTTATTAAAACTTAATAGTTCTGAAACTTCAGGGGAATCTATGTTTGGAAGCATGTCTGTAAACTTAAATGTTGCATTATTAGCTATTATTATATTAATTGTTTCTGGAGCTTTAGCAGGACTTATTCCTGCAAGAAGAGCCATTAAAATAAAAACAGTAGAAGCATTAAAAGATGAATAAAAAACCAATAAATAAATAAAATTATGAAAAAGATAATAAAAATAACCCTAATTATTGTTGTAATAGGAGCCTTTGTTTGGACCCTCTTTTTTCTATATAAAAAATCGTCTAATAAGCAGGTTTTATCAGAAACGACCTCCCCTCTTTACACAAATATAATAAAAAAATCAATAGCAACAGGCTCAATAAACCCTCGTAAAGAGATTGAAATAAAGCCACAAGTATCAGGTATTATTGAAAAAATATATGTAATAGCAGGAACGCCTATAAAAAAAGGCGATATTATTGCAAAAGTTAAAATAATTCCAGACATGGTAAACCTTAACAATGCTGAATCTAGATTAAAAAAAGCAAAATTATCATTAGATGACGCAAAAATTAATTATGAAAAGCAAAAAATACTTTTTGATAAAGGAATCATTTCTGAAACAGATTTTCTACAATACCAATTATCTTTTAATCAATCTAAAGAGGAATATTCATCGGCAGAAGATAACTTGCAACTTATCAGAGAAGGTGTAACAAAGAAATCTGGCGAAGTAACAAACACATTAATTCGTTCAACAATAGAAGGAATGTTGCTAGATGTTCCAGTAAAAGAAGGAAACTCTGTTATCGAAAGTAATAACTTTAATGCAGGAACAACAATTGCAACAGTAGCAGATATGGGAGAAATGATATTTGAAGGGAAAATTGACGAATCTGAAGTTGGGAAAATAAAACAAGGAATGCCTCTCCTGATTATGATAGGAGCTATTGAAGAAAAAACCTTTGATGCAACACTTGAGTACATATCACCAAAAGGCATAAGCGAAAATGGTGCAATACAATTTCAAATCAAAGCAGCAATGAAACTTGAAGATGGCTATTTTATAAGAGCAGGTTACAGTGCAAACGCAACAATAATACTTGATAAAAGAGACAGTGTCATGTCTATCCCAGAAAGTGTGCTACAGTTTGAAAATGAAAAACCATATGTTGAAGTTGAAAGCAAACCAAATATATTTATAAAAAAATATATTAAAACTGGTTTGTCAGATGGATTAAATATAGAAGTTATATCTGGGGTATCAATAAAAGATAAAATAAAAATGCCTTATGCAGAAATAAAAAGTATGCCTAGATAAAAGTGATTTAAATAAACATGTATAATAATTTAAATTCTATGTGTTTAAATTATTTTCACTATAATTTTTTAATTTATCCACTAATATATTCACGAAATTTGTCAATGGAGTGGTTATTATTGCTTCCATCATAATATTTAAGTCGGCTTCTATAACAATTTGAACTTCAGAATTATTTATATCTATTTGTACTATATTAGTCTTTAATTTAAATGCAAAAGGTGATGGTTTTTCTGATTTATATGTTATATTTTCATACTCAATATTTTCATCTATTGAAAGAGCAATATCTGCCAACCCTTGTATTTTAAAAGAACAATTATTAGTAGAACAATTCCAATTAATAACTTTATCTGGCAATAATAATTTAAAATTATTAAAATCATTAAGAAAATTAAAAATTACATTATTAGGAGTGCAAATAGTTTGTTTATTACTTTTAATTATTTTCATAATATTAATTTACATCTTTAAATAATTGCAATTACACTAATTAGTTTGGGGTTGCCATTTTTCTGGATTTTTATGCCAATCCAATAATTGTTTCTTATCTGAAGGCAAAATACTGTTTGTTTCAATAGCTTTTTCAATAAGAGCATCAAAATTAGTTAAACTAGCGGTTTTAATTTTTGCCTTATTAAAATTACTGACTGATATTTTTAAATCATAATTAAATATGGAAACAAGCCCATTAATAATACATCCATGTTCTTGCAATAAATTTACAACTTTCAAACTACTAGAACCTGTAGATATGAGATCCTCAACAACAATCACTTTTTTACCTGATTCAAAATCACCTTCAATGTTTTTACTCAACCCATGTTTTTTTTCTGTAGAACGAACATATATAAATGGTAATCCTAATTCTTGAGCAATAATAACACCAAAAGGAATTCCTCCTGTAGCAACACCAGCAATCATATCAGGAGCTGTAAAACCTTCATTTATAAGTTTTACAAATTCTTGTCTTATAAATGTTCTTATTTGAGGATAAGATAATGTTTTACGGTTATCTGTATATATAGGAGACTGTATTCCTGAAGCCCACACAAAAGGGTCCTTAGTATTTATTTTAATCGCTTTAATTTGTAAAAGATATTCTGCTATCTTTGCAGATGTTTCATTAAAATTTTTCATAGCCTGCAAATGTATAAAATATTTTTTAACAACAACTACATTTATTTAATTGATAAAACTAAAGAAAAGCATAATTTAGATACCAACAATATTATTTTCTACGATGAAGCTTTATTTTTGAGATTTTTAATTTTATTTAAAAATATTATTGTAGATTTCAATATAGTGTGTTATTGCAATAATATTGAAACTTTATTTGAAAAATTTAGTAATCATTACAAAAATGTAATAGCAGCAGGCGGTGTAGTTTTTTCCGAGTCAAAATCTATTTTATTAATAAAAAAAAACGGTTATTGGGATTTACCTAAAGGGAAAATAGAAGAGGGTGAAAATTCAATGATAGCAGCAATAAGGGAGGTTAAAGAAGAAACAGGGCTTAATTTAATTCTTTTAGGAAATCATTTAGAAGATACTTATCACATATATAAAGAAAAAAATAAATATATATTAAAAACGACTATTTGGTATAAAATGTATGCAAAAGATCATACAAATCAAATATTAAAACCACAACAATCAGAGGGTATAGAAAAAGTTTTATGGATGGGCAAGGAAGAAATAAAGGATATTGTTTTTGCTAAAACTTATGATAATATAAAATTAATTTTAAACAAATATTTTGTTAATTAATAATGTTCTATAAAATACAAGATTTGTTCTATATGCAATCATATACATAACCAATTCAAAGAGATTATCTTTTATTTTTATTTTTTTAGCAATATTATAAAAATTGTTAATAAATTTGCTAAATAGTAATACTAACTCTTTTTTATATGGAATTAATAAATCAACATACAAAAAAAATAATGGAGGATTGCAAACTGAAAGCACGCGATACGGGCTTAAGTTTTGACAATGAAACTCTAGAATATATTGTGACTAACCGAGACATGATAGAATTATCTCCCAAAGTTATGATTCCCACTTTGTATGATTATTGGGTTAATGATGTTGAAGTTTTAAAAGAAACAGGAAAATATAAACTATATCCACATAATCCTTATGAAACAGTAATAAACTCTCGTCCTGCAATATCTTTTTATAATGATAATAATCCAGACTGGATGAACATAATGATTTTTTATCATGTTATAGGTCATATTGATTTCTTTCAAAATAATGTATTGTTTGAAAATACATGGAAAGATGATTTTGTAGGTATGGCATTAGCTGATAAAAGATTAATAGAGAATTTAAGAAGTGAGCACGGCAGATGGGTTGATTATGTAATAGAATTTAGCAGATCAATAGATAATATAACCGGTTTTTACAAAGAACTTCCAAAAAAAGATTTTCCTACTGACATGAATATTTCAGATAGATTACAATTCTATTTTGATAATTTTTTACAAGAATATGCAAAATATTCAAAACATGCTGTTTATAAAGAAATAGAGCGTTATAACGTTTTAATTTCAGAAAATAAAGAAATGGGAGAGTCTATGTTTTTTTCTGAAGTAAAAAATAAATTTCCAGAATTTCAATTAAAATATGAAAATTACAAAAAAAACGAAAGCAATTATACAGATCTTCTTTTATTTATAAGACAAAACTCTCCATTATTAAATAAAGAGAAAAATAAATGGATGAAACTTGTAATGACAATAATTAGAAATACTTCGATTTATTTTGGTCCTCAAATGCGCACAAAAATTATAAATGAAGGTTGGGCAAGCTATTGGCATGATAAATTATTTAGATATGACGATAGAATTAAAGGGTATGAAGTAGCTTACTCTAAATTAAATGCAGGAGTAACTTCAATTTCCAAAATAGGATTAAACCCTTATGCTATAGGTTTAAGACTAATAGAACATGTGGAGGATTTAGCAAATAAAGGGAAAATATCTTCATATTTTCAAAATATAAATGATATTGAAAAACGGGAAAATTATAATAAAAATACAAAAACAGGTAAAGATGCAATATTTAAGCTTCGTTCAGATTTTTCTGATTTTATGTTGGTAAATACTTTCACAGATCAAGATTTTATTGATAAGCATAATTTATTTGTTGTTGGAGAAAGATTTAATCAACAAAAAGGAGTTGTGGAATACTATATAAAAAGTAAAAAAAACAAGGATTATAAACAGATGCTTATAGATTCGTTATATCATCCTCCAGTAATTAATGTTGACATTAGTAAAACAAGTGATGACCAACTTTATTTAGTGCACATTTTTGAGGGCAAACAACTTTATAAGCAATATATATCAGATACAATGTTAGGGCTTGAATTTTTATGGGGAGGAAGCGTAAAATTGGAAACTACAGAAATATATGTTGACAAACAAAAATCTACTCCAAATAAAAACGTATTTGTTTATGTAAAAGTTTTATATACTATGCTTAACAAAAAACTTACGAAAACAAATATTTAGTAAGGTAAAACATAATAACAATTACGTCAAATAGTTATAATATACAAGAAGTATCATAGCCATATTTGTCAGAATAAAAAACAGAAGTTATCTCCTTAAAACAAAATTAATTTTAACAAAAAAGCCTTATAAGTGAATATTATAAGGCTTTTTTATTAATTAAGCGGAGAGAGAGGGATTCGAACCCCCGGTGGTGTTACCCACAACGGTTTTCAAGACCGCCGCATTAAACCGCTCTGCCATCTCTCCGAGTGCAAAAGTAATACAGTTTTTTATTATAGCAATTATTTTTTTTATTTATTTTTATTTATTTATTTATTTTACTTGTTTACAGTATTTTATATAAAGAAAAAAAATCCCATTTATTTTATAATTACTGTTGCATAGTAAAATTTATAGAATAAGTCATGCTTGTAACAGCTAAAAATATAGATTAATGCTAATTCTTGTCCTAAAATAGGTTTACACAAAAAAATTAGAATTATAAAAAGACAGCAAATTTATTTCAGAATTACCTAACTATAAACGAGTGTTATATTAACCTAGATTGTTTATTAGAGAAACACTCTAAAACATTTTGAAATTTTCTAAAAAAAAATTTCGATATAAATAATTGTAAATTATAGCTATAAATTAGAATATTGAGACCGTTGCAAGGCAAAATTTCATAAAATAATTACATAAATTATTAACAAACAGTTGTTTGTGTTAAATAATTTTGTATATTTGCAGCATGAAAGT
>Ga0209417_1005404_pt1 | contig 14116 bp, 19 predicted proteins | sample RifGroF2_FD_184002 | JGI IMG/M metagenome (GOLD analysis project Ga0209417, IMG submission 184002) | Groundwater microbial communities from Rifle, Colorado, USA - Groundwater F2 (SPAdes) (version 2) | ecosystem: Environmental > Aquatic > Deep subsurface > Groundwater | place: Rifle, Colorado... | reverse complement strand
ATACTTTTCAGTTATTTTTTAAAATAATCAGTATATCTGGATTTTTATAGTTCAGGTGTTCATTTCATATATTCAAATTTAATAACTTTGGGAGGTCGCAATTTGAGTTATGAATACAGAACCCTGGATACAGAATCTATCAGTAAGAGATATGCCAACAGAAGATGCAAAAATAGTTGCAGAATTCCTGGGAGTAACTGTAGCACTGGAAATGATGCGCCAACTTCCGGGAATAGTAATAAACATACCTGAACATGGGTTAAAGAAAATAAGAAACAAATATATTATAGAAAAATACGACGGCACAAGAAAAACAAAGATGATTCTGGCGATTGAATGCAACGTTACAGAAGGGTATATCAGAAAATTAATTTCAAGAGAAAAAATGAAAAACGTTAAAAAATCAGAATTGTAAAAACTACAAACAGTTCTACAAATTTATTCCACAATACAAGGCGGCTCACACCGCCTTTTTATTTATATCTGCTCTGTCCCTTCTATAACCCGCCTTAATGCCTGCTCATGCGTGCATTTATACTCTTTGCAGTATGCATCGAGCCATTTAATATATTTTTCAAACTGCTGGCCACCGAGTATTTCAAGGGTTTCCTTGAATTTATGGTTTTCCCAGCTTATATATTCGAGTAAGGCAAGTGCTGTTTTTCGATTAGGTTTAAGCGGATTGCCCTTTATAAGCTGCAGCTCATCGTGAAATTGTTCCATGAATTCCACAAAATCATTAACCGCTATTTTTAAAAGATTACCACTTGAAGTTAATTTATCCTTAAAATCCATACGTTGCAATATTTTACCTCCTTTGTTGTCAGTGTGGCTGGTTGTAACTTATGTCAGTATAGCTGACAATTTCTTTATGGACAAGCAATATATTCAAAAAGTTGGAAAACGTATCAAAGATTTACGTATCGAAAGGGGGTTATCCCAGGAAGATTTGGCCTGTGATGCCAATATTTCTCGTTCTACCATCAGCATGATTGAAACAGCCCAGAATGATATAACACTCTCTAAAATAAAAAGAATAGCGACTGCTCTTGGGCTTGAACCTTATGAGTTGTTGAAGTTTTAACCTTCGATAATCTCCCTTAAAGCTTGCTCTTTTGTCATTCCTTCTTTTTGGCAGTAATATTCAAGCCATTTCAGATACTGCCGGATTTCTTCTCCGCAAATTTTTTCAAGATTTTGCTTTGATTGACTTTCTTCCCAGCCGAGATAATCTAATAAAAGCGATGCTGCCAGTTTGTCAGGTTTGAATGTTTTGACTTTTAGGTGTTCAACATCACTGCCAAGTTTTTCCAAAACAGCGAATATATCATCTACTGCTATCTTTACATCATTTTTAATGCCTTCAATGTAGGTTTTGAAATCAATTTCATTCATAAAAAACTCCTTTGCTTGCTAATCGTTGTGATTTTAGCGTGCATAAGGGAAATAGATTCGATATTTTGGATTAAATTTACTTTTGTTTAAATTCAACTAAAAAAGGGGCAAAATTTTTTATGTTCGGGTTTTATATAATCAGATAAAAAAGTAATTGAGGTTTTATATGATTAATAAAGTAAGTTTTGCAATACCGAATTATGCCACTAATAGAATTGGGTTTAAAGGAAAATTAAATCCTAAAGTGGAAGAACTCCTAAAACGGTCTACAAAATCTGAAGGCTACCACGAAATAGACCTCTTATTTCAGGATTTACAAGACGAAAATTTATCGAAGCAGGATATAGAAGCAATAAAGAAAGCATTTAAAGAGGGTGTTAATGGTAAACCGATAAAACCCCAATGGGGTGCTATATATAAGTTTTTTACACAGGAATAACTCAAGATTAAGTAATAGTTTTATCTATTTGTTTGTTTAATTTTTGAGATGCTATTAATCCAAGAGTTCCCCCAATTCCAGATCCAATCAATGCTGCTAAATACCCATATGGGAATAATAATGCACCACCAAAGGCTATAGCAGTATTAACAATTCCTATATAACCAGCTGATTTACATAGTTGATTTGTGAAAGATTTGGTTTTTTCAATAAATGTTTCACCCTTTGAAGCTGATTTGATTATCGCAGGAAGTTCTAAAATAATACTGGTAGCTAAACCTAAGATGGGAATTCTTAGAAGGGTTCTTCCAGCAGTTTTTGAGAAAATATTACCAGAAAATTGGTACCCCATCATCATTTTTGCTTTACTACTCCCCTTAACAAAACCGGAAGCTTTTTCCTTTACATTGAAAAGTTTTTGGATAAAAGTCCCAAATTTAGTATCATAAAGTGTTTTATCTAATTTTTTTAACCATGAAAATTTTTTTCCTAAAGGTTCCATAAAAGTCCCTCTAAGGAATGAAAGAGAATGCTGGTACTGATTTTGCGGAATAGTTCTGTTAGCAAAAATATTTTTTAGTTCTCGGCCAGCCAGTCCCATTTCCCTTAACTGATATTCAAAAAGCAGCTCGTTTTATGTTTCTTATAACACGCTCATTTGGAGGTAGAGGAGAAACATTTGGAACGGTAAAACGCTCTTCAGGTGGAGCTTGTAAAAGTCATAGAAACCTTATGCAAAGAGCTTATGCAATTCACAATAGACTTGATCAAGTCCTTATTGAACACAGGGATTTTGAGAAATTTATAAAACAATATGACCACGAAGGAGCTTTCTTTTATTGTGACCCACCGTACACATATGGAGCCGGTTATGCGGTAACTTCCACCAAAAACTTTGAACATGAAAGGCTCAGAGATTGCCTGAAAAATATTAAAGGCAGGTTCCTGCTCTCTTATGATGATTCAGAAAAAATCAGGGAGCTTTATAAAGATTTTGAAATGGTGGAGGTTGAACGTCTCAATGGAATCAATAACATGCACCGAAAAAACAAAATATTTAAAGAACTTATAATAGCGAATTATCCAATAAGGGAGAATTTTTATGAGCGATTTCATAGAAATTCGGCTTGATAATAAAGAATTGCAGCAGGTATTAAATCAACTTGCCGAGAAAAGTTCTGATTTGCGTCCGCTTATGAAAAATATTGCCGGAATTCTTGAAGATTCAGTCGAAGAGAACTTTGAACAGCAAGGCAGGCCAAAATGGGAATATCTTAAAAAGCCTACTATTGCACGACGAGTTAAAAAGGGATACTGGCCTGGAAAAATTCTACAGATACGGGGCGAGCTGGCAGCTTCCATTACAAGTAATTATGATGAGAATTCAGCAACAGTCGGCACAAATAAGATATATGCAGCCATCCATCAATTCGGAGGAGAAGCAGGCAAAAATAAAAAAGTGAAAATTCCTGCAAGGCTATACTTAAAACTTGGTGATAAAGAGAAATCTCAAATTTTTAAAGAAATTGAAAACCATTTATATTAAATATATTTTTCGATTTTTTGGTTTCTTTACTTTAAGAATAAATACTAAAAATTGGTTTGTTTATAATAGAACAAAGTATTCCGTTTAACTTTACACTGTCGGCGCACTTGATTTATACGGATGATTGGATGGAAGTTTAGAGGTTATACCCCACTTATGAGCAAGATAACCATCTAATTTTTGTCGGTCTGATTCAGATATAGTGGATGAAATCATAATAAACTCGTGTATATCTAAGTTTGACCTATAAGCAGAATCGTTGTTAACAGTCGCTATATTAATAATGCTTTGAGAATTAGTCCATTGCCAATACACTAAATCTGGACTATTTTGAGTCGGGAATCCTACATAATTAGAATTAGCAGACGAAATATTTGTCCCTGTTCCATTGCCAGGCACTAAAGATTCTCCATTAATAGAGGCATCTCCTGTCGCACCTATAACCCCATCTATTGAAATAGTGTAATCTAAACTATTGGTTCTTAGAAATCCACCTACGCTTCCAGAAACTCCATTTATAAAGCAAATACTATTACTGGTAGCACAACCATTAGCATTCCTAACAACCGCTATACAGCTTTTAATCGAGGTGGAAGAAAGGCTCATAAAATCCTGACTAAAATTAACAGACTTGTCGTCTGGATCATATAAAGGCTGGTAAGTGCCATTGTTCTGAATGCCATTGTTGCCATTTCCGCTTTTATCACCCCAAATACTAACATAATTACTTGCGTTTTTGGTTATAGTGGCGGCATCAGAGGCATCAAACCATAATTTAAGTGCGGTACTGCCAAGTTGATCCGGTGTCCAAAGAGTAGAAGCGTTGTAAACAAGATTACTGCCCAAATAAGCTTTTAAAATTTCATTTGAACCTAAATATGGCTTTGATATTGAATTAGAACCAAATTTTATTACCATAATTAACCTGCTATTAAATATAAAGTACTTGCGTTAGGGGTTCCGATTGCATCATATTCAGCCTGGGTAAGGCTTATAATGTTAGTTATTGAGTCTGCCCCTGTTACTCCAGTTATGTCGCTGGAAACTTTTCCGTTTAATGCTGTTTGTTGTGCTGTCGAAACAGGTTTGTTAATATCAGATGTATTATCAACGTTGCCTAATCCGATATCGGATTTGGTAATTGAAACATCAATGTCTACTTCATTATTAGCTGTATCATCAGTGATTGTTACTTTTGAACTTCCTGCATTAATTTTTTTAAACTGTAAATCCACACCAGACTTTTGTTTAAAAACTCCAACCCCTGCTGTTCCTATGTTTGAAGCAGTGTTAACTTCACCACCTCCAAGTCCTGTCATTTCATCTATTGTTTCCAGGGCTTTTTGTACGGTATTATCAGCAGACGACAAATTTCCATTAAAATTTGAGGTATCCAGCTCAATAATACTTCCGGAAATAAGTCCATCTGAATCAGAATCATAAGTGGATTTTTGCATAAAAAGCGTGGAATCTAATCTTGTTAAACTTACATTAATTTGGTTTGCAGACCTCATTTTTACATTAATATTAGACACTTGTGACCCCCTTATGTATTGTGAATTTTCCTGTTTTCGACTTGGATTCAGGGAAAAACGAATCCCTTGCCCCATTTGCAAAAACCAGAACACAATCATAAAAATATTGGCCACTAATGTCAGTATCACTGCTGCTTATTGATACCTCAGTTAGGCCATTTGCAGCATTAGTGTGACTTGTTACTGTTTTCTGAAAATAATAAATAGAATCATCAATCGAACTTTTTACTGAAAAATACAACGTTGATCCGGTAATATCAATTGGATTACCAATATCATCAGTAAAAGCGAACTCCAGTATGTCGGAATCTCCCTGCTTCAGCAAAATATCCCCATTGTTGTCAATGTTAAAGACCATTTCTAATACTCCCTCACGACTCTCTTAACCAACTATTCTAAAAATATAAACTACATATACCCCTTTTTTATTAGTATTATAGCATATATTTTGATATTATGATGTAAAATTATATTAACAAAATGGTGTCAGAATTGGCTTTAAAGCTTAATATTTCGAAATATAAAATTAGTTATGTTCAGTTTCTTCGGGCTCTTCAATAATACTTGCAGAAATAAAAACTACGGCCAGCAGAATAATGAATATTATAATTCCCAGATTCTCGTGGAATTTTTCATATGATCCACTGCCTCCATTGTAGAGGATATAAAAACTTGTAATTGTGATTCTAGCGAAATTCCCTATAAGAGATAAAACAATGCTGGCTATAATTAAATAAGCTTTATTAATAAATTTGATATTTTTATAATAAATATACATAAATGTCGCTACAAAAATTGAATAAAGCGAAGTAACTCCAGCGCAGCCTGCCTCTACATCTATAAGACGATTTTCAAGTATAATTAAACTTCCACTATAAGCAGCATGTAGTCCTATAAAATTAAGAAAATAGGAAGTATACTCAGAGAGCAGCAACTGAAATGGCATAGTAATTCTGAAAACTGGCAAAACTGGAAGTGCTATAGTGAAAAAGGCCAATACAGGCAGGATTTTAATAAGCAAATTTTTCCCATAAATTGAAAGCGTTATACCCGCAAACAAAATAGGCAGTGAAAAACTGGAAAAATATTTGATATCTGCCTTTGTTCCAATATAATAAAGAACCAATCCTAATAGAATTACGGGAATTCCCAGTTTAGTCGGGTTATGAGGAATTTTTGCCAATTCATCTTTTTGGTCTTTAAAAAAATAAAAAATAAATATAAGCACAAGAATTCCAATGGAATAAAATGAATCAAAATCCAGCCATTGTGAAACCCAGTGCTGCGAATGCTTAAAATACATTGCCCCAAGGGCGAACAGTATTAAAAATTCGATTCTCATATTACTGTTTTACTGGTTTCCTTTTTAATTTAAAAATTTTGTATTTTATAAAATCTAATAATTCAAATATTTTAATAAAAATATAGAGATGAAGCGCTGCAAAGAAAAGCAGGGTGAGCATTGTTTTGAACGTACTTTTTTGTATACTACTGTTTGCCTGGTTTACCTTTAGCATCATCTGCTCATCCATTTTTTCCACGTATTGTTCAAACTTTTGAGCGTCAATTTTTTCTTTGTTTAGTTCATAATACTGATTTATTTGCTGTTTGGCTTTGTTATTTGTAGCTTTTAATGATTCAACAATATTATTTTCTACGCCGCCTGCGCTAAGTGCATACATTAAAGCGCAACCTGCAAACCCTGCAGCAAAAGCTAAGCTTAAAATTCCTGTCACTTTTTCCAGATTTTTAAATAAATTTTCATTTGAGTTATCTCTTGCAAAGAATAAACCTGTTAACAGGAATACCATTGCAAGAGCGGGCATTATAGAAAGGTCGGATATGCTTTGAGTAATAGAAAAAACCCATTGCGGATTACTTAAATTGGTGGGAAAAGCTAAGGCAAAATAATCAATTAGAGTGGTTAATAAAGTAATTAAGCCCATTCCTATTAAGATTTTTCCTAAATTTTTGTTATTCATAAGCTTTTATCTCCTGCTATCTTCTGAATTGTTCTGCATTATTTAAGATATATTCTAGTCTATCAGTAAAATGCTTTTTATCAAATTTTGATGCATGCTTTGTTATTAATTCGTGATCCCATTCTTTTGCTTCAGTCTGACTTATAGCCTGATTTAAAGAAGTTGTACTTTGTTCATTAAAAAGTATACCAGTTTCGCCATTAGTTACTATATCCAGCGCACCGCCACCATTAAAGGCTATAACAGGTTTTCCCGCAGACTGGGCTTCCACCATAACAATTCCAAAATCTTCCTTGCCCGGGAAAATAAAGCCTTTACAGTTATTCATATACTTTATAAGATCTTGTTCCGAAACTTTACCCGGCATAGATATATTAGGCTTGGCTTTTTTGAGTAATTTATTGTACTCGGGCCCAGCACCAGCTATTACCAACTTTTTGCCATTCTCGTTAAAAGCGTCCACGGCCAGCTCAAAGCCTTTGTATGCCACAAGCCTTCCCAGCATAAAGTAATAATCACCAGTGCTTTCGTGTTTAAATTTATGTGTATCCACAGGTGGGTGCAGGACTTCTGACTCCCGTCCGTAGAATTTTTTTATTCTCATTGCTGTATAGTTTGAATTTGCAAGAAAATGATCGACTCTTTGCGAGCTGGTAACATCCTGCATTCTTAAATATTGAGAAATCGCAGCTACCAATACTCTTGTAAAGCTGTTAAACCCGTTTAAATCAGAATATGTCCAGAATAAATCCCAGATATACCTCGCAGGAGAATGGCAATAACATACGTGAACTGCTTCTGGTTTAGTGATAACGCTTTTTGCAACGCTGTGATGCGATGAAAATATAACGTCATACTGCTGCATATTTAAATATTCAACAGCCAGCGGCATAATCGGGAAATATGCCTTGTATTTCTTTATAGCAAAGGGTAAATTCTGAATAAAAGTAGTATTAATCTTTAAATCTTTGTATTTCGTAGGGATAATTTCAGGATTATAGACAGTAGTATAAAAATCAGCCTGCGGAAATAAATCAACTGCACTAAAAGTAATACTTTCTGCTCCGCCAATTCCACCGGCTAATTGGTCACTAATTATTGCCATTTTTTTATCAGACATTTTTTTATAATAAAATAAAATAATGAAAAAAGTAATAAACTATTTAACCGGCATATTTCTGATATTTATTTCATCAGTTGGAATATTACATTTTATGGCTGCTGAAAGCGTGATTGTTAAAACCAAAATGCTAAAACATAAAATCGCAAAAGGGGGAGTAGTCTATAATAATACTTCCAGCACAATAAAAATATCTTGTGACACTTATGCTAGTTCCATTCCAGCAAACAAGAGTTCTGTGGATATAGGCATAAAGGATGTAGATGCTATAATTATCGATAAACCAATGTATTTTCAGGGAAAAACTATTGAAAATAAAGTGCTAAAATTTTGTGACCTGGGTGTCATTGAATTAACAGAAAACGAGGAAAAGGAAATAACTATAAAAGATAAAAAATTAAGCTGGATTTGTAAGCTGGCAAAAGATTTTACGGTTTATGACTCAGTTAAAAGTGCATTTAAACGATGAAAAGAATAATATTACTCGCATTATTTATTATTTTGGGGTTAGGTTCTTCAGGTTCATTTGCTATTAACCCTATTCCCCAGGGAGAAGGTGTTAATCTCCTTCCCGGAGCAGTTAGTCAAAAGAATATCAACTATGTAAAAGACATTGGATTTAATTTTGTGAGGACGGGTGTACCATGGGGTGCAGTTGAAAAGAAAAAGAGTGTTTATGACTGGGCATATTACGATTCAATAATTAACCTACTTTTATCTAATGACCTTAAACCATTGATTATAATAGGTTTTAATAATCCATTATACGGCGATGTCCAAACATTCACCGGCATATCAACGGATAATCAAAGAAAAGGATTGGCAAAATTTGCAGCCGCACTGGTTAATCGCTATAAAGGCAAAGAAATTGTGTGGGAAATTTGGAACGAGCCGAGTATTGGGGAATTCTGGAAACCTCGCCCCAATTATCAAGATTATTCTAAAATGGCAGACTGCATTATAGACGAAGTCCGAAAAGTTGCGCCAAACGAAATAATTGTTGCGCCAAGTATACCAATCCCCAACTCGGGAGAATTTTTGGATATTATCGGAAAAAATGGGCTTTTTAATAAAATTGATGCGGTCAGCTTTCATTTTTACCCATATATAACATATGAAAACCAGACCCCCGAAGGTTTAACTATACCGCATTTCGTTAATATGATTAAAAACAAGTCTAATCTTCCGGTAATTTCCAGTGAATCCGGTTGGAGTACCGTATGGCCCACGATGAATGAGCATAAACAGGCGCTGTTTTTTGCAAGACAGATGGTTATTAATAGAGCAAACGGGATTAATCTGGCGATATGGCACAATTTAAAGGATTATAGATATAATTTAAAGGATCCCGAGTCTAATTTTGGCTTAATCAGGTATGATTATACTCCCAGACCTTCGTATTTCGGAGTCAGATATATGATTAAAAGCTTAAAAGATAAAAAATTCGTAAGAGCTGTTAATCTGCCTTCAAAAAATGATTATGCATACGTCTTTACCGATGGAAAAAATGAGTATCTTTATGCCTGGACAACCGGTTCCCCACACGAAATCACTATTAACAATCAATCTTTTTCCCTGAGCGAGTATGTAATTACAGCTTTGCTAAAATGAGTTAGGTCTTCCTGATTTGAAAAATCAGTATAAGCTAAAACCAGTGCATATTTTTTTATTGGTTTATTAAGCAGTTTGTCCATCATATAACTAAACCAAAAATCGCTTCTGCTTTTGAAAACTTTTTCCATATCAGTGTAATAAAAATGAAAAATATATGGTTTATTTTCCTTAATTGTGTTGACCTTGGATATTTCACAACCTGTGGAAATAAAAATATTTTCTTCTTCTTTAAACTGAAAGCCCTGTAACTTGTAGCATACTTCTGGTGCGTGCAGGTCTTCCTTGTTTTCGGAAACAACAATAGCAAGGTTTATTTCCTTATTATCTTTCTGGTATTTCCTTAAAATAATTTCCTCAGGGGATATCAGGTCAAAGAGTCTGTCAGGTATTTTTTCGTCATTTCCCTTATAACCGTTTATTACAAGAGGGACTTTTTTATCAATATTAACCTTCTCAGGCTTTATTCCGCTGTTAAAACTCAGGTTTGTAACTATACAAGCAAGGATTAATAATATAAGGATAATAATTTTATTATATTTTTGCATCTTTACTTCACCAGAATAATAATCTAATCAAAGTTTATCAATAAAAAGATTTTTATAAAACATATTGTTTTGTATAATAAACTAGCTTATTAAATTCATAAGCATCATACATAATTGATTGTGGATATAACATATGCTATTAATTAAAAATTATTTATATAACCTTCTTTATCAGGTAACTATACTGGTTTTACCTTTAATAACTGTTCCTTATATTTCCAGGGTTCTAGGCAGTGAAGGGGTTGGCATAGTAGAATATACAAGCGCAATCGTAATGTACTTTGTTGTGTTTGCGATATTTGGGCTGGCGCTGTATGGTACAAGGACGATCGCATATTATAGAGATGATTTAGAGCAAAGAAACCGAGTTTTTTGGGATTTAACGTATCTGAAATTTGTTATCACATTCATTTCAGTAGCACTATATTTAATTCTTTCATTATCTTTTGACAGTAAATATTTTATGATACTGCTCATACAGGCATTAAACATATTAAGTGCAGGAATAGAAATAACGTGGTTTTTTAATGGGATGGAAGACCTGCAAAAGATTGCGGTCAGAAATATTGCAACAAGGTTAACAGGAACTGCCCTTATTTTTATACTTGTTAAAACTCCAGATGATATCTGGATATACGTAATGATCTTTTCTCTAACCGGGGTTATAAGCAACCTTGTTTTATGGCAATATCTTAAGGATTATAAAGTAGGCTTTAAGTCAATAAGTTTTTCCGGAATAAAAACGCATTTTGTTGCCTGTATAGGCCTTTTTATGTCCAGCATGATTGCAATTCTTTATACGTATTTAGACAGAACAATACTTGGGAGTATTGCATCAGACTCAGAAGTAGGGCATTACGCCATGGCAAATAAACTTTTAATGATGACTATTGGGATTGTATCCTGCTTGGGTACGGTTATGCTGCCTAGAATTTCCAATGTATTTGCGCAGGGCAACCTGGATCTGGTTAAGCATTATACATCATTGTCCTTTAACTTTATGGTGATGTTTTCAATATATATAGCCGCCGGTTTCCTCGGTGCATCAGCTGAGTTTGTTCCGTGGTTTCTGGGCAATGACTTTTTGCCTGTAACCAATTTGCTTAATATTTCAAGCTTTACAGTGATTTTAATAGTTATATCAAATGTTTTTGGAATGCAGCTTTTAATCCCTATGGGCAGGGAAAAGGAGTACAATATCAGTCTGATTATCGGAATAGTGTCTTTAGTTACATTTAGTGTAATTCTTGTTCCGCATTATAAAGCTATTGGGACTTGTATATCGTTAGTTATTTCAAGTTCTATAACTGTTCTTTGCAGATTTTACTTTTTAAGGAATATACTACCTCATAAAGCAATGTTTCAGGAAGTATGGAAGTACATTGCAGGCGGCATTGCAATAACATTATCGCTACAATACATAGGTTCATTAATGGGTGTTGGGATATTAACCACTTGTGTGCAGATAATAATAGCATCACTAATTTATTTAGGCATATTATCTGTAACCAGGGCCTCTATTTTAGATGTAATCATTGAAAAAGTCTTTAAAAAAATTTTTGATAAACACCTAAAAGCTTCTCATAGTGAATATCAGGATTAAAATCTTTTTCCAGCTTTGCTCTGGCAGCTTTGCCCATATTAACAACAAGTTCTTTATCATAATAAAGTTTATTTATTTCGGCTGCAAGCTCATTAACATTACCCGGTTCAATTAAAACACCATTAATGTTGTTGTCTATCATCTCCGGGATTCCGCCTATATTGCTTGCAATCACAGGTTTTCCATATGCAAATGACTCTAATATTGTAGTAGGAAAGTTTTCAAACCAATTGCATGGCAATATAGTCGCAATAGAATTTTTATACTCCTCTTCAAGATCCTTGCCAGACTTAAAACCTAAAAATTCGACATTATCTAATTGATACTCAGCGAGAAGTTTTTTAAACTTATATTCATCAGGCCCTGTGCCAACAATACGCAGCTTTATATCTTTAGAAACCTCTTTCATTGCCTCGATAAGATATTGTACACCTTTAATTTTTGATAGCCTTCCAACATAAAGAAAATAATTACTATTTTCATAAGAGGGTTGTATTTTAAATTTCTCATCATCGAGGGCATTATTTACAACGTGAATTCGAGACGGATCCCTGCCTGATAGCTCCATTAAATCCGCAATGGCTTGGCTGGGGCAAATAAAATGAAGATTGCCCGAGAACCTTTTGAATAACGTATAACGTACTAGAGACCTGATAAAGATAAAAGGATAAACTTTTCTGTGTTCAAGGCATCTGTTTACAAGCGCCTGATGATACTGGCTTTTCCAGCAGTAGACTTCGTTGCACAGTTTTCCTGATTTAGTGACTAATGTTTCAGCGGGACAAAGGTGATCAGGCCCGTGTACTGTTAATAACGCAGGTACATTAGCTTTTTTGCACGCAGCAAAAACAGCAGGCGTCAAGACCTGAAAATCATGTACATGGACTATGTCCGGTTTTACCTCTTTAATAAACGCTAAGAGCTTTTTTTCAGCTTCGTGATTATAGAAGCTTTTTATAAAGAAATCTGCTAATTTAATAATTGATTTAGTTTTATAAACAGGGTGATTAGGGAAAAAATCTTTATACTTATAATTTTCTTCAATATAAGGTTTTTCATTAGTAGTGAAGAAAAATACTTCGTGCCCTTTTTGTTTTAAGATATTAGCTTCCTGAAACATTATTGTTCCGGAGCCGCTTCTTATATGGAAATAGGAATGAATAAACAGAATTTTCATAATAATTATAACTTGCGCTTTGTATTGTGTTTGTAGAAAAAATAAGAAAGCCTTGGAAATAACTTTGGAGGCAATATTCTTATGATACCAGTTAATAACTTTTGCCAAAAATGGACTTTAAATTTTTTTTCCTTCATCAGGTTTTTTATTTCTTTAGTAAACCTATTATTTTGATCAGCTAAAATTTTTATGATGTATAATTTTTTATTTTTATAGTATTTTTTTAAATCAAATGCATTTTTGAAATTTCCAAGTTTACCTAATAAATCCAAAGTCAACATAGTCCTATTACATTTATAGCAAGCGGAACAATTCGTATCATGTTCATTATTTATGCATACATTGAGATAATCAAAGCATTTTTCAAAATCAGCAATAACAGCCGTCTTTTCAATTCTACTAAGCTGCGAACCAACAGAACTACATTCAAGCGTTTCTGTAGAAAGCAAATTTAAAATGATGGGGTCTGCGCAACTAATATCCTTTGTTTTTCCAATAAAATAGTTTTCATATTTACATCCGGCAGCGTAGTAAAATTTGCTAAACAATTTTTGTAATAGTAATATTGCAGAAACATTACAGGTTGTATGTGTTAAATGAAAATGTAAATTTATTACTTCATTTATGTTTGAATCGATTTTAATAAAATTTAAATCTTTAGCTATTGGGGTATTTCTTAATCTTTCATATAATTTATGAAACTTATTTCTTGCTTTTTCTGATTCAAATTCTCCATATGCTCCAACATTATTTATAATTAAATGAGTTAATTTAAAATTATTTGAGACATTTTCGTTATAGAAATATTCATAGATTGTATGAAATGAATCCACACCGCCTGAGAACCCTGTTACAATTTTATTTTCACAGGTATATTCTTTTCCATCATGAAGCTCATCAGGAAAAATTTTTATACGTTTTAAATATGGTATTAGTTTATTTAAAACGTATATATAATTATTGGACAAATTATAAAATAGTTTCTCTGAAACAGGTGCTTTTAAATATATATCTTCTCCGTTTTTCATTGCAAGAAATATTAATGCAACTAAAAATGCGTCGAGCTTTTCATGAGTTAAATATTTCTTATAGGTTTGAGGCAAAAGGTACCATAAATAACCATTTCCAGTATTTGATTCATAATAAGCCTGAAAATGGTT
>Ga0209417_1005402_pt1 | contig 14120 bp, 11 predicted proteins | sample RifGroF2_FD_184002 | JGI IMG/M metagenome (GOLD analysis project Ga0209417, IMG submission 184002) | Groundwater microbial communities from Rifle, Colorado, USA - Groundwater F2 (SPAdes) (version 2) | ecosystem: Environmental > Aquatic > Deep subsurface > Groundwater | place: Rifle, Colorado... | reverse complement strand
TGAAATCTCAAGACATTTAAGAAACTAAAAAAAGTCAAGCTCTTCCTTCATTAATCTCTCATTGATCTCTCCTTTAAGATTTTTAAACAGCAGCTCCTTAACCTCTTTTTTGTGGTTGCTTAATAGCCAGGCTAATTTAACAACAGTCGTTTCAGGAGTCATATCGTTTAAATGCCCTAAAACACCAATTTTCTGCATCTCTCTTTCATTAGAATAAACATTAAGGTTTAGCCTTCCATAAATTGTTTGAGGGGCCAAAACCACAACTGTTTTCTTTGTCAATGTTTTCAAGGCATTGAATATTTTCTTATGCTCCAAGGTATGTCTGTCCAATGCACTCGTCGGTAAATTCCCTATGCCAGACGCTTCTATGACCAGCCCGTCATAACCTTTATAAAACAAAAATTGTCTAGCATCCATGTTGATTGTAGTTTTTAGTAATCCTATCTTGAGCTTTTCATTGAACAGCTTCAAATTTAATTTCCCGTTGCTGCTCCTGCTGTAAGGTTTATCAATATATTTTATCTCTCCTTTCCTGTAATCAACTAAAGCCCAGGGTTTTGCATTGATCGGTTTAAATGCATCTCTCCTTGAAGTGTGCATTTTTCTAGTTTTCAGCCCGGGAAGTATGGCACAGTAATCATCATTCAGGTTGTTATGCATGCAAACCCCCACTTCGCATACATCAGAATTAACAGCAAAATAAACTGCATTTATCAGGTTCATTCCGGCATCACTGCTTCCCCGATCAGAGCTTCTTTGGGCCCCAACCACTAAAACAGGAACAGTTAAGTTCTCCAGGGCTAAGGCCAAAGCTGCAGAAGTGTAATGCAGGAAGTCAGTTCCATGGGTAATCACCACCCCCCCAGCTCCCTTGTCTATCTCTTTCTTGATCTCCTTGGCTAAAATATTAAAGTGCACAAACCTAAGATCCTGGCTCCAGATATTCCATATCAACCTGGAATTTATTGTTGCTATATCATTTAGCTCAGGAAACATATTCACAATTTCTTCAGGTTTAAACTGAGGAGAAACAGCTCCTGTTTTATAGTCCACCTCACTCGCAACAGTTCCTCCAGTATGGAGTATAGATATTTTTTTTAGACCTTTTTTTATCTCATGTTTACTAACTGCTTTCTCCTTTCTAATCTTTTTTATTTTCCTTATCCCATCGATATTCTTCTTATTAATCCCAATGTTGTATCCAGAACTTAATTTGATTGTGACAACTTCTTTTTTAGATGATTCCAGCAGAACTCCTGTAAGAGTTTTGCCCTTTGTAACCACTTCCACAACATCACCGTTGGTAAACTTACTCATACAAAAATTCAATCATTAGGAATATAAAAAACTTGTCAAAAATGAAGCGTATACTCTAAAATATATATTATTTTTAATAAATGTTTAAATATAAGATAAATGTATAAAATAAGAATAAGTTAATGATTTTAATTTAGGCGTTAAAATCATAAACACATTTGGGTTTGCGAATAACGTTTATCTATGTTGGGCATGTATAAACGCTTTTTCTAAGAAAGAGATATGTTGAACTATAATATAAATGTTGTTATAGTGAAATATATATCTTAAAAAATAATAATCAAAGTAAACAAGAGAGGGGGAAGGCCAAATGGACTTTTTAATACAAAACGCTTTGCAAGAAGCAAAAGAAAGTAAAAACTTCAACAGCTTTGAAGTTGGAAAAGCTAATATAAAGGTTATTGGTGCTGGAGGAGCAGGAACCAATATGACTTCTTGGTTATACAAGAAAGGGATACAAGGTGCAGAAATTTTTGCTGTGAATACAGACAAACAACATCTGGATATTTCTGAAGCCGATAGTAAGATCTTAATCGGAAGAGATCTGACAAAGGGTCTTGGAGCTGGAGGCTATCCTAATGTAGGTACAGAAGCTGCTAAAGAAAGCCTACAAGATATAAAAGAGATCCTGTCAGGATCTGATATGGTATTTGTATGCGCAGGAATGGGAGGAGGTACTGGTACAGGAGCAGCTCCGGTAATAGCTAAACAAGCTAAAGATACTGGATCTATTGTAATTGGAACAGTTACAATGCCTCTTAATATTGAAAAAGCTAGAATTGACAAAGCTGAGTTCGGTTTACAGCAATTAAGACAAGTCTGTGATACAGTAATTGTTATAGACAATAACAGGTTGGTTACAATTGCAGGAAATCTTCCATTGAAGCAGGCTTTTGCAGTGGCAAACGAATTAGTTTCTACCATGATAAAAGGAATTGTAGAGACTATTGCTGTGCCTAGTCTTGTTAACCTAGATTATGCAGATGTAAAGGCTATAATGACAAATGGAGGAGTATCCATCATAGGTATTGGAGAATCTGACACAGACAATAGAGTTGATGAAGCTGTGAAGAGAGCATTAAGCAACCCTCTATTAGATGTAAGCTACTCTGGAGCAACAGGAGCTCTTATCCATATAACTGGAGGAGAAGACTTGACATTAGATGACGTAAGTAGGGTAGGAGAGGTTGTAACAGAAGCTCTTGATCCAGATGCACAGGTTATCTGGGGTGCAAGAATCTCCGATGATATGAATGGCAAGCTTAGAGTTATGGTAATAGTTACAGGAGTAAACTCACCATACATCCTTGGAAGACAGAACATATCACAATCATCCGAATCTAGTAGAAGGCTCGGCAACGAGCTGGGTATCGAGATGGTAAAGGCGCATAAAGGATTTCTCTAACCCCCTTTTTGCCTTTGGCTAATGCTTTCCCCAAGCATTAGCTGCTTTTTTTTCTTTTTTTAATAATTTATCTTCTTGAATTTTGAATAGTCCTTCTCACAAGACCTGCATAGTAACCTCTTGGCCTATAAATAGCCATTTCTAGTTGAGATGTAGTTATCCTGCACCCCACAACCCTTTCCCTAGGTACTTGCAAAGAAAGTTCATCAGCATCAGTAAAATGTTTGTTAACCAAAAGTGCATCTCTTCCAAATAGGGGCCCTCTTGCTATAACAGCCCCTTGTCCAAATCTATTAGCCTCTGCTGGTGTGGTTAGCACAAGATAAGAATCATCATACACAGAAAGAACAACCCAAGGAGGCTGTCCATCTTCTCTTCTAGCGTCTTGAGAACCAACAGTTCTTCCACTTTCTTCATCTAAAAGATGATAGTCACGAGAAAAATCAACCCAATCCCCTGGCTTAGTAACTTTCCAATGTACCCTGGTTCCAGTAACATACTTAGGATTACTGTTAGTCCCAACAAGGACGCATAATCTCGCCAGTCTCCCTGCACTAGCCATCCTATTTCCGTATTTATCAATTCTGCCAATTACTTCTCCATCAGGTACCATCTTATTCATCCTCCTTCTTTAATTCTTCCCTTACTTCACCAAATTTTTCTTTTAATCTGCCAAAGAAACCCTTGCTTTCCTTAGCTGCTTCTTTGACAGCTTTAACATTTTCTTCCTTAATTAAAGGAAAAGCATTAGATTGTGATGTTGAACTTCCATATTCCTCATAATAAGTCAAAGACCTTATATCATGCCTCTGCTTTTCATCTAACTTTTCATCAGAATAACCTAAAGCAACAACACTCACTATCTTATAGCTGTCAGGAGCCCTTATTATTCTGGCTATTTCTTCCTCATCAAAAGCGCTTACCCATGTAGTATTAATCCCCATATCAGTCGCTTTTAGTAAGATATTCTCAGTAGCAGCACTGCAGTCTTCTATTCCATAAACTTCTGCTCTTTCATCATAAAACCTTCTTAAGTTAGTTAGATCACTGCATACCACTATCAAAACAGAAGCTTGCCCTATCCAGATCTGGTCCATGCAAGCTCTTGCAATCTCATCTTTCTTAGCCTGGTCAGTAACTACTACAAACTTCCAATCCTGAAGATTTCCTGCAGAAGGAGCCATCCCTCCAGCTTCCAAAAGCTTAGTTATAGAATCTGGGTCAATCTTTCTATTAGTAAATGATTTCACTGAAAACCTTTCATTTATTGCCTTGTCTAGTTCCATTTTACAAAAGTTTTAAATTTAATAAAATATATAAGAATTTCCAAATGGAATATTCTTCTTTAGTCAAGGTATATAAATTAATAGAATCCACTTCTAAGAGGCTTGAAAAGACTGAAATAATCTCTGATTTCTTGAAAAAAGCTCAAAAAACTGAGATAAAGACTATAATCTACCTCTTAGAGGGTAGAGCATTTCCTGAGTATGATGGGAGAAAGATAGGTTTTAGCACAAGAATGATGATCAAAGCAATTTCCTCCTCTACTGGAAATCAGACCAAAGAAATAGAATCAAAGTTAAATAAACTCGGGGATCTTGGCTTAGTTGCAGAAGAATTATTAAAAAACAAATCTCAATCAACATTGGCCAAAAAAGAATTAGATGTTGAAAAAGTATTCTCAAACATCCAAAAGTTAGCAGCATTAGAAGGTCAGGGAACTGTAAACAGGAAAGTATCTCTGGTCGCAGAATTGTTAACCCATTCAACACCTGAAGAATCAAAGTATATTGTCAGAACTATTTTAGAAAAACTAAGAGTCGGAATAGCCCATGGAATAATAAGGGATTCAATAGCAAAAGCATTTTCTCTTGATGTAAAAGAAGTGGAAAGAGCTGCAGACATTTCAGGGGATTACGCAGAAGTTGCAGAATTAGCAAAATCTTCAAAAAGCCTGAAGGAAATACAAATCTCTACAGAGAAACCAGTAAACTCAATGCTCGCTTTATTAGCAAGCAACATAGATGAAATATTCAAGGCATTAGGCAAGCCTGCCCAGTTTGAATACAAAATAGATGGGTTCAGGTTACAAGCAGTTAAAGGAAAAGAAATAAAACTTTACACAAGAAGATCAGAAAATGTAACAAAACAATTCCCTGAAATTGTAGACTACTTAAAAAGATACGTAAAAGCAAAAAGTTTCATAATGGATTCCGAAGCAGTAGCTTATGACACAAAAACAGGGAGGCACAGCCCTTTCCAGAATATTTCCCAAAGGATAAAAAGAAAATATCACATTGAGGATATGGCTAAAAAATTCCCTGTGGAATTGCAGGTGTTTGATATTCTGTATTGTAACGGAAAATCATTGATGAACTCTCCATTAAAAGAAAGAAGAAACATCCTGGAAAAGATAATTGAACAAAAACAAAAAAAGATTACACTTACAAAAAAGCTTGTTACTTCTGACAGAAAAAAAGCAGAAAAATTCTTTAATAGCTCGATAAAAGAAGGCCATGAAGGATTAATGGGGAAGAATATAGATTCAGGTTACAAACCTGGAAGATATGTAAACGGCTGGATGAAATTAAAAAAAATACTTGATCCGTTAGATTTGGTAATAATAAAATCCGAATATGGTGAAGGGAAAAGAGCTGGCTTGTTGACAAGTTATACTATTGCTTGCAAGGGAGATGACAAATTGTTAGAAGTAGGAAAAGTCTCAACAGGAGTAAAAGAAAAGTCAGAAGGATTAACCTATAAAGAATTAACAAAAATGCTAAAACCATTAATAATATCAGAAAAAGGAAAGGAAGTAACAGTAAAACCAAAAATTATTATTGAAGTAGGGTATGAAGAAGTCCAGAAGTCTTCAAAATATTCTTCAGGCTATGGTTTAAGATTTCCTAAGGTAATAAGGTTAAGGACTAATGAGAAAACATTATCTACGATTGATAATCTGGCAAAGGTAAAGTATATTTACAACTCGCAGAAAGGTAAAAAATAGATTAGAAAATAACAACTAATCAATAACAATCTTTATATATAGAAATGTTTTTACATCTGGATAATAAATTAATCAAAAAAAAGGGGTGGGTTATCACCAGGAGAGTGGGTCTACATGATCGTGAAAGAGGAGTTTCTGAACAAGTTAAGGCAATTCTTCGGATTAAATCTCTATGAAGTAAGAATATGGACTGCCTTGCTTTCAAGAGGAGTGTCAACAGCAGGAGAATTATCTGACATTGGAAATGTCCCAAGGTCCAGAGCATATGATATATTAGAATCTCTGGAAAAGAAAGGATTTGTTGTTATGAAACTAGGAAAGCCTATAAAGTATATTGCAGTTGAACCAAATGAAGTTGTTGAAAGAGTAAAGAAGCTTGTAATGGAAGATGCAGGTGAGTCAGTTAAAAGACTTGAAGAATTAAAAGAAACTGACGTTCTTAGAGAACTTGACTTATTACACAAACAAGGAATAGAGTTTGTTGAACCAACAGATCTGTCAGGTGCAATAAGAGGAAGGCATAATATCTATGCGCATATTGAATCATTGATTAAGAATGCAGAAAATTCTGTTACAATTGTAACAACAGGAAAAGGTTTGGTAAGGAAGAATGAAGCATTAAGAGCTACATTGGAAAAATTAAAAAAGAAAAATGTAAAGATAAGAATTGCGGCTAACTTAAACAAGGCTTCATTAGATGCAGCTAAGCAATTATCAAAGATTGCAGAAGTAAGATCTACAAACAAAGTGAATGCTAGATTCTGCATAGTAGACAGCAAGGATCTTGTATTCATGATGATGAATGACGAGAATGTGCATCCAAGCTATGATGTCGGAGTCTGGGTTAACACCCCATTGTTTACATCTGCGCTAGAAAGCATGTTTGATCTTGCCTGGAAAGAAATGACTCCTTTGGACAAGGTCAAAACTTAATTTTTTTAGCTTCTTATTAGAGTAGCTAACTCCTCAGCTACTCCTTGTTGTTCTTCAGTCAATTGTCTTAAAGAATTTCCTTTCAAAGCTAATACTAGCTGCTTTTCCCTTTGGTACTCAATGCTTCCATCAAACACTAAACTCCGCCTGGAGAGATCTCTCCTCTTAATTGACCTTAATTCCGATTCAGACAGGGGAGCAATACAGATGCTCAAAGACACAACAGTAAGACGATCGGAAAGTGTTGAAAATAAAGGGTACATGTTGGCAAAATACTGACTTCCGTTGCATACAATATTTACCCCCTCCAGCCCGGGGATTCTTCTTTTCATAACCTCTTCAACATTAAACAAACTGTCTATTTGAGATTCAGTAGCTATAGGTAATCTTGGTTCTCTTCTTTTCGAATATACTCCCCAAAGCATTTAAAATTAAAAACAGAAACAATTATAAATAATACGTTTATAGTGTAACACATATGTTTGACAATATAAGATCACACAGTTAATCTTTTTCTTAGTTATCAGACTATTTATTCACATGGAAACGGTACATGACTTTATTTGGAATGAAGGTATGAAAGTTCACGATTTTGTTGAAAAAATAGGCAAGGTCGGCTTTCAGGGGGTTGAGTTAGATAGAGCAAGCAATGTTGTCATAAAGATGAAAAAAGAAGGAGCTAAGATTTTCTTAACTTTCACATCAAATATGGTCACCTCAGGATTAAGAGGTTTCTTTGCCCAGATCATTAAATTAAGAATCCCATATGCAGTTGTTACAACAGTCGGAGGGATAGAAGAAGACATTATGAAAGCTTATGGAGAGAAGTTCATTATTTCAAAATTTAATTCAGATGACACATTGCTCCATGAGAGAGGAATAAACAGAGTAGGAAATCTAAACATCACAAATGAAAGCTACATGAAATTTGAAGACTTGATAAGACCAGTTATAGCTGAATTATACAAGAAGAAACCAAGATGGTCTGTTTCAGAATTATTAAAAGAAACTGGCTTAAAGTTAAAGGATGAAAATTCTTTCCTATACCAGGCAGCAAAAAATAACATCCCTGTTTATTGCCCGGCAATAACTGATGGTGCTTTTGGCTTCCATTTATACTTATTCCAGCAGACTCACAAAGATTTTGTCATAGATGTAATTCAGGACTTTGGAAATATTATGCTCTCGATTTCCCAGGATGACAAAAAAGGAGTAATAAGTCTTGGAGGAAGCATCTCAAAGCACCATGCAATTTTGGCTTCTTTATTGAATGGAGGATTGGATTATGCAGTTTACATGACAACAGCATCTTCAAAATCAGGGTCAATGTCAGGGGCAACAACAGAAGAGGCAAAATCATGGGGAAAAATAAAAGATGATTCAGACGCCGCAACAGTAATCGGAGACGTCACAATTACCTTCCCTTTAATGATGGTCAAAGTCTTGGAAACTTTAAACAAAGAAGGTTTGTTAAAAAATGGCTAGATTTATCCTTAATAAACCAAAAGCAATAAAACAGTATAACAGAATAAAAGAAATTTGTGATGAAGTAGTTTACAGCTTTAAAACAAATCCTGAAGCGGGGAAAGTTTTGGAAGAAGAAACAGATTGCAAATTCGCAATACATACTTTTGAAAGCTTGGAAAAATTAAAGGATAAAAAAAGAGTTTGGTTTTTTGCCCAGGCCTGGAATAAAGAAGAGGTAGCTTTCTTTGTTAACAAAGTATATGGTTTTGTAATAGACAATGAAACAGACTTGCTATTGCTCTTAGACTATTTAGAAAAACATAATGTAAAAATCAATCTCGCATTAAGAATGAGGTTAAAAGAACATACAATCCACACAGGAAAGCATTTTGTTTTTGGTATGTACAGCTCATCAATAAATGAATGGGTTCCTAAATTAAGAAAAAATGAAAAAATAAATCTCCTAGGAATTCATTTCCACAGAAAAACCCAGAATGTAAGTGAATGGAATCTAAAATTTGAGCTAAAAGAATCCTTGACTGATGAAATCTTAAGTTCAATAGATTTTGTTAATATCGGCGGAGGAATCCCATGGAACTACAGGAATTATAATGTAAATGTTCTGCCTGAAGTATTCAATAAAATTAATGAATTAAAGTCCTGGTTTAAAGGAAAATTGTTTATAGAGCCAGGCAGGTTCATAGCAGCTCCTTCCATTAAGTTAGAAGCAAAAATTAAGAGCATAGACAAGAACAATATAACAATAGATTGCAGTGTATTCAATGCCGCCATGGATACTTTTTTGTTAAATATAAGGTTATTATTGGAAAATGAATCAGAAGATGGAGAAGAATATATCATTAAAGGAATAACCCCTGATTCGTTAGATGTATTCAGGTACAAAGTAAGGCTAAAAAACAAACCAAAGGTTGGAGATAAACTAATTTTTCTAGATGCAGGAGCCTATAATTTTTCAACTGATTTTTGCAGCTTAAAAAAGATAAAAACAGTTATTGAAAAATAGATATAATGCGATTTATATAATCATTTATATATTCTCCACTCACTAGTCCATCGGACAACTTCTCGCGCGAAGTATATAAGCTAAATCCCAATAATCTTTATTATGATAGAAAAATCATTCATCTTTCTGCCTGGAATAGGAACTAAAAAAGAAAAATCTATCAATAAACAAGGGATAAAATCCTGGAATTCATTCTTAAAAGCAAAGAAAGTAAACGGAATTTCTGATAAAAAGAAGGATTTGCTGAACAAAGAAATAGAACAAGCAAAACAAAAATTATACGGAGATGAATTATCTTATTTCTTAAAAAACCTCCCGCAAAAAGAAAATTACAGATTATATGAATTTTTTAAAGATGAAGCTGTATTCTTAGACATAGAAGTTGACTCAAACAGGAACATAATAATTATTGGGCTTTTTGACGGATTTGAATCAAAATTTCTGGTTAAAGGTGTTAACTTATACAGAGATATTCTAAAAAAAGAGCTGGAAAAATACAGATTAATCGTAACTTTTAATGGCTCATCATTTGACCTGCCTTTAATTGAAAAGAAACTAAACTTGCCTATTACTCTTTCCCATATAGACCTAAAACATCTGTGTAGAAAAGTTGGATTAAAAGGTTCATTAAAAGAAATTGAAACTCAGTTAAATCTAAAACGCCCAACACACCTCTTTGGTCATCCCGTAGATGCATGGAAAGCTGCCCATGCATCCGGAGATGATCGCTACATAAAAGCAATGCTAAATTATAATGAAGAAGACCTTGTTAATTTAAGACCGATTTTAGATTATTGCTATAAAAAATTAAAAGAAAGGTCTAACACTTAGACCATCCGCAGTTTTTGCATATAAGGCAAGATGTTTCATGGGCTAAAGGACTTCCACATTCAGGACAATTTGAAGAAAATACACTTTTCCACCCATTTCCATTATTAGCTGTTGCATCTTTTTCTTTAGAACTATTACTAATTTCTTCAGGAAGTCTTCTCTGTTCATAAACATCTTCTCCTGTTCTCAAAAAATCAGAGACTCTTCCATCAAGTTCCTCAAGGTTGACTTTTCCCAAAAGTATGTCTCTTATGTCATACATTTGGCTTGCAGTCATGATTCTTATTAGAGCTCTGGCAAACCCTTGGGGGAGTGAGTTTATTCCTCCATCCCTGGTTGATACACCTGCACCAGAGCCAATATCTTTAAGCTGTGCTATAACATCCTCTATAGGGTGCCCCTGTCTCACAATGTAAGAAGTCAATCTTCCTAGCGCTTCCATTGCTGCAGCTTCTTCAGTCCCAGCATTCCCAAGTTGTGCAAAAACCTCAACAGGCTTGTATCCTTCAAAAGGATCAATAACTAATTCTAAATGGATATTACCTGCATGTGTTGGCTGTCTTACCTTAATCGAAGGTATAATTCCAGGGACTTTTATTGGTTCTCTCCTAACTTTTTCTTCAAGAGGTTTGCTATCTCCCTTTGCATGTCCTTCAGTTTGTAATATCCCCTCTCTGCTTCCTTCTCTGTAAACTGTAACGCCTTTTAATCCTTGTCTATAAGCGGCCATATAAATATCTGCTATAGTCTGGACAGAAACATCTTGGGGTAGGTTAATAGTAGAGCTTATAGACGAATCTGTATACTTCTGTATAACTCCCTGCATCCTAACTCTAAAGAATGGATCTATATCATGTGCAGTCACAACATATTCAGGAAGATTTTCATCTCCACCAAATAATGCCTTTACAAGAGGATGATACACTTTATATTCTCTAAATGTGCCACCATCTTGTTGTTTAACTCTTCTTTTATAGCTTGTATCAAATATCGGTTCTATTCCTGAAGTAGTTTGTGATATAATAGACCCAGTTCCAACAGGAGGCATAGTAATTAAAGTAGAATTCCTTAACCCATGTTCTTTTATTTTAGCTAGCAATCCTTCAGGAAGACTCTGTATAAATTTACTTTGAGAAAGGCCTTCCCAGTTAAACAAAGAAAACCTACCTCTTTCTTTTGCTAATTCTACAGATTCATCATATGCAGTATAGGCAATGACCATAATAGCCTCTTCAACAGTCTTTAATCCTTCCTCTGAATCGTACTTTATCCCCATCTTTACCAGAGCATCAGCCAGCCCTGTAACCCCTAACCCAACTCTTCTATCAGAAGCTACTGCATCTCTTATTGCAGGAAGCGCATGATTGTTCAAATTATAATCAATCACGTCATCTAAAAATCTTGTAGCAGTCCTTGTAGCTGATGCTAACTCTTCAAAATCAAGCTGCCCCCACTCACTAACAAAAGCCAGCAGGTTAAGATTACCTAAATTACATGCAGTATATGAAGCCAAAGGCTGCTCACCACAATTATGGATTATAAGACCATTACCTACAAAAGAATGAGTTATGGGTTCTGTTAAATCATAAACATCTTCCCACCCACAATCTTCAATGGCTACTACCTCATCAGTGAAATCAGTTTTATAATATCTAGACTCTCTTAATCTTTTTATTTTTTCAGAATGTATGTTATATAAAAAGCCTATCTCATTCAAGAACAGAGGAATCATGCTCTTGCTTATTTGTAGTTCATATAATATTCCATCACTTTCATAAAGTCTTATTTCTCCCCTAACATTTTTATATCTAAAACTAACTCTCTTATTCCTATGTCTCTCATATATTTTACTTCTAATGCCAAGGTTTAGAAGCAGAAGTTGAACATCCTTTAGTAATTTCTCAGATTTGGAGCTTAATCTAATGTATCTTGTTTCATTTTTGCCTACATTAATGGTTCCATCCGTGCTAAATAATGCTTGTAAGAAACCAATTACAGCCTCCTCTGGTGCAGTGAAAATAGATTTTGGAACTCTTTTTTGAGCAGCTTTAGCTTGTTTAAGCCCTAGTTTTTCTAAAAAGTTGATAAATCTTTTTGAGTGATACGATAAGTGAACCGCACCATTTTTCCGAATAGATTCTTTAATGTCTCTCCCATAAATTCTATTAAATGTTTTCTTGACTTCTTCTAAATAACTCACTGTGCTCTTTCCAAACACAAATCCAGCTCTACAATTTTTACCTTTACTTATAAACCATCCATCCCCAATTAACCAACCAAGCATAATTCCCAACTCTCTGCTCCACTTCCCCTCACTAAAAGGTAAAGAACTATCTTGATTAAAAAGTGATTTCCCCTCTTGTAATAAAACTCTTTCACCTATCTTCAAATCTCTCAAAGTTTTCCAGCCTTCTAATGTTAAAACTTTATGGTCCTCAGTAACAACAAGTTCATATCCAGATTTAGTAATGAGTTTATATGTAAATTTCCTCCCAGTTCTAAAACTACCATTTATTCTTCTTTTAGTTACTTTTTTCTGAATCAATCCGTTTCTTGAAAAATTCACAGCTGTTACAATGTCCACTTCTTTTCCCACTAAATTATCAATCCTTTCTAAACCTTTTGAAGTGGAAACTAATGTACTGCCAACAACACAAGGATTAGTGCATGATAACGGGTTAGCATACTCTACATTATGGTATTCTCTCATAGTATCCCAGAAAATAATTCCAGGTTCAGCAGAAGCATGAGCATTTGTAATTATAGTATTCCATAAATCCCTGGCTTTTACTGTTCTGTATACTTTGCCTCCCCATCTTAAATCAAAATCAGTATCATTTTCTACCGCTCTCATAAATTCATGAGTTAATAAAACACTGATATTCGCATACTGCACTCTTGTTCTCTTAGAATCATTTTTTATTCTAATAAAATCAGGACCCCCTGTCTTAGGATTATTAGGGTCATACTCAGGGTAATAAACATCCGGATGGTCTACTCTTAATGTTAACATCAAAGCTCCTCTTCTTCCTGCCTGAGCAACTGTATTAGTACTCTCACTTAATAGACTCATAAAAGCAGTCACACCAGGAGAAGTATCAACCGTAGCATTAACAGGAGCTCCTCTCGGTCTTAAAACAGAAAGATCCGTACCTGTGCCTCCACCAGTTCTGTAAACCATTGCAGATTCTGTAAGGCATTGATAAATCCCTTCTAAACTATCCTCATTAATTGGAATAACATAGCAATTAGAAAGAGTAGGCTTTCTTTTTGCATCATCTCTTCCAGCGGCATGTAAAATCCTCCCTCCTGGAACAAATTTAAAATCAGCTAGTAAAGGCATAAACCTTGAATACATTGCTTCAGGATCCTGTTCTACACTTGCCATAGCTCTAGCAACTCTATCCCACATGTCTAAAGGGCCTTTTTCTCCAGGTGCAAGGTATTTGGATCTAGAAACATCAACAGCAATAGTATTATCTCCATAATAAACTTCTACATCTGAACTTCTTCTAAGAAACTCGTCTAAAGCTTCTGGATCATTAAATCTTCTATCACCAGCTAAAGCTCTTCTAACTCTCCCAACAACAGGCATAGTTTCATATTCAGCTCTCATAATCATTCCTCCTTATTAAAAAACCAAAAAGGTGCGAGCTCCCACTAGGAAAAGTAGGTTGCATCTTAGCTAATTCATCTCCTCTAACTCTTTTAGGCAATCATAAGCAAGTTCAAGCTCATCTCTTGCCTTGGTTATTAATTTCATTTTCACGTCTTTTTTATTAAATCCTTCAATTCTTTTTGGAAATCAGTAACATCAGCAAAACTCCTATAGACAGATGCAAATCTTATATAAGCAATTTGATCCAGCCTCTTTAATTCTTTCATGATTTTATCCCCTATCACCGAACTTTTAACTTCCTTGTCCTTTAGTACTCTCAATTGTGACTCAACTTTATCCAGTATTTTGTCAATCTGTTCTACTGAAACAGGTCTTTTCTCACATGCCCTCAGCAGTCCTCTCCTGATTTTGTCCCTGTCAAACTCTTCTCTTCTCCCATCTTTCTTAACAACCACCAAATCTATGTCTTCTACCCTTTCATACGTTGTAAATCTCTTCCCGCACTTCAGGCATT
>Ga0209417_1005398_pt1 | contig 14129 bp, 18 predicted proteins | sample RifGroF2_FD_184002 | JGI IMG/M metagenome (GOLD analysis project Ga0209417, IMG submission 184002) | Groundwater microbial communities from Rifle, Colorado, USA - Groundwater F2 (SPAdes) (version 2) | ecosystem: Environmental > Aquatic > Deep subsurface > Groundwater | place: Rifle, Colorado... | reverse complement strand
ACTTGCCCAACTATCTTCTTGCCAGTTGTTCTGGCCAGATCTTCCGCCCAGCTCCTTGCGTTCAAACCGACCTGTGCGCCAGCCACATGGAAAACTGGCGCAGCTTGCTCGGCAGGCTTTGTGGGTGTCGGCCGCATCTGCGCCGCCGCAAGCAGGTGGTCTTGATAGGCCTTCAGAGCTGGATTTGTGAACTTGACCCCGAGCCGTTCTTTCACCGCGATCTCAACGGCCCGGCGCTGGAAGTCCTCTGGGCCAGTCAACGTCAGTTCAGGCCCGAATTTCGACGCTGCAAATCGAAGAGCCGTAGCAATTGCCTCTGGATCATGCGCTGCAGGAGCATTCAGCTCGACGCGCCTGGATAACGCCGAATCTGTGATCTGCCGGTCATCCCCAAGATGGTAAACGACCGAGCCTGAGGGCTCGATGTGATGAGAGAATTGCAGCCGTCTAACTACCAGGTACTCCTCGCCGCGAATGGCGGCAATGATCTTGAGCTTCTTGGCCTCCTGCTTCCGCGACAAATCCGTGGCATGCGTGGAAGCGTGGGCCTGAACAAATCCCAAGGCAACATCGTCTCCCTTTCGTGATTCTCGAATCAGGTAGTCTCTGAAAGTGCTCCCAGGTGCCTTCTCTGCCAGTTCCTGATATAGGGCAGTGCGTTCATGCTTGAATCGTGTGGCCAGCTCGGTCATTTGCACAGCATGCTGCATCTTCAGTAATGAGATGGCTGCAAACTTGTCCGCACCGGCAATCGAAGCCCGAAGCTGGGCCAGCTCCTGTCGCTGCTCCCCACGAAGCGACTCGCGAATTGCTTTATGCTCTGAACGAAGCCGCTGAAGCTCTTCGGTCTTGAAAGGCAGGAAGTCCCTCTTGGCCGCTCGCCACTTCTCATATCGGCTGGCAGCCTTCGGATTAACTGGTGCGGGCTCGTATTGCGCATTCGCCGAGGCTTGCCTTTCCCTCCCCGGTTCGAACGGGCCGAACCGTGCGACAAGGCCTTTCAGGCCAACCCTTGAAAGCTGCATACCGCCTTTGCCCTCAATTGGGCAAATCATGAATCCGGCGCCCTTCTGCTTGATTGCGCAACCATACGCTGCGGCAGTTGAATGCAACTCCTTCCAGCTTTTCGCATACTTGAGCCTGTCGCCGATCCGCATTTCCTCTGCCCAGGACTGGAAGGTCTTCTCGCCGGCATGGATCTCGACTGTTTGGGCTCGATCAGTCTTGATGGACTTCAGCCCCTTCCTCCGCTCCCGTTCATTTTTTGGCACCTCAACAATCTGCCCATCCTCGTCTATTCGATGAAGGCCGTTGTCACGAATCAGGTGGTGGCGTATCTCGATCTCCCTGGCAACTCGGTCACGTATCGTCTGATCGTGCCAGAGCTTATTCAACCTGTGACCGTCCTTACTGATTCGCGATGCGATTAGATGGACGTGAAAATGACCATTGTCTGAGTGAAGAAAGCTGACCCAGAGGTTCTCTTTGAGGCCAAGTGCAGACATCATTGAATCCTCCGTATCGCGAATAACTGACTCGGTTGGCCTTGTCTGATCGAAGGAAAACAAGAAATGAGCAATTTTGCTCTGCTCGCCTGCGCGCGTGTTCATATCGCAGCACGCTTGCATCTCTTTGCTCGCAAGCTCGATGAGTTCCAGCATTTCTGCCGGCGACCTGCTTTGATACACACCATCATCCACGAGGCCAAAGTTTGAGAGCCTAGTACGGAGCGATTTACCCTGAAGGACGCCGGTAGCCCTGTCCTTCTTAAGCCCCTCACCATATTTGAGCACGGCCTTGGCCGAACTAGCTCCATCCCGGCGTGATGAGATACGCTTGGTGATCACTTGGACTTACCTATCCTCTGCGCGACCTCAACCACACTCTTCTGTGATTCCTCAATTTGGCGTAATAGCTTCACAACGTCGTCGCGCGTCTTGATAGCCGGAGGCTGTTGTTGGAAGGATCCCGCCAGCCACCCTTTCAATAGCCCCCCTAGGCGGCCAAGATCGGCGCGCAATGTAGCCAACTCTTGAATTGCGTTCTGGTCTGCCAATGACTTCGGTTTAGAGCCAAATATTGCCTGCCGGCAAAGCTCGCCAACAGACACTCCAAACTCTAAGGCGCGATCCTTCAGAACAACCTTCTCGTCGGGCGTTGCCCTAACCTGGATCAACTTGGTTTTCTTGCGCGACTCGGAAGCCATATCCATTCCTCTCCAAACGAATCCTCTGTCTATCTGCCCGCCGCAGGCGCAGGACAACCATCACGAATAAGGCGCAGCCGTTGAGTGTGGTTTCTACGCGGTATCACCGCGTACCGTCCTGCCCTCTGCTTAGATGCGCGAATCCTACTTCTACTGGGGCTTGAGTCTCGAAAGTGAGCGCGAAACCATAGAAGCCGAGCGCGAAGACAACATGAATAGATTTGGCAATCGCAGATACACATACTGCACTCAACGAAATGCGCAGCGAATCACAGCACGGCGCAAAAAATCACAACAACTCACAGGCAGATAGGGCAGATGGACGAGCACCAGGACAAGGACAAAATCATCGAATCGCTGCGAGCGCTTTCGACTGGGCGGAATCGATCCGTGACTGCGCGGGTTCGCGAAATCTTCGACGAAATTGAATCAGCCCTGCGGGCCGGAGTTCGCATCAAGGATGTCCATAAGGTACTAGCTGACAATGGATTCGGGGGGACTTTGCGCGCCTTCGAGGTGGCGATCCATCGCATCCGCAAGGCGCGCGCCAGATCAAATACAAAGTCCGCAAAATCGCCCGTCCAGACAGCGCGTAGGAGTAGCGCTCCAACTCCATCCCCAACCTCAACTCCAACTAATGATGAGAAGGATCTATTGGCCGACGCATCCCTAAATCGGCACAAAGCTAAGGCATTGCAATACGCGCCAGACGATGACGCAAACCCTCTTCTCAAGCATTGATTTTTTCAACCACCGAAAGGAACTGCAAAATGAGCAACCTGCTGCAAAACCTCCAAAGCCGAGCCAGAATTGCCGTGATTAACGTGTCTGGAAACGCCGGCAAAACCACCTCAGCGCGGCATCTGATTGCTCCACGACTCAACGCAAAAATCATCAGTGTCGAATCGATTAACGGAGACGAGTTCGAGACGGATGCGATCAAGGGCAGACAATTTGGTCAACTGATGGAAGCTATCGCGGTAATGGATGGCAGCATCGTTTGTGACGTCGGCGCGAGCAACGCCGAGGTATTCATTGGCAAGATGCAGGAATACGCCGGATCGCACGAGGACTTTGATTACTACGTCGTGCCGTGCGTGCCGGACAAGAAACAAATCAGGGACACGATCACGACGATCGAAGCTCTATCCGACACTGGCGTGCCTGCAGACAAGATTCGCGTCGTTTTCAACCGCGTTGAGCACGAGGATGATGCAAATCAGGTGTTCGCATCCATCCTGAAATATTGGGACGCCGAGCGCAAATTCACTTTGGCCAGGAATGCGGTGATCCATACGAGCGAGCTGTTCGCCAAAGTCCCGCCCGGTGTAACAATCACCCAGATCATCGCAGACGACACCGACTACAAATCGCTGCTCAAGTCCGCCACGAGCGCCGCTGAGAAGCAAAAGTACAGTCGACAGATCGCCGTTAAACGTCTGGCTACAGGCGTCAACAACGAACTGGATCAGGTGTTCGAGGCGCTGTTCGGCGAGGACGCGGCATGAACAAGGGATCCGCGCTGGATGCACTTATGGCCGAGCTCTTGGGTGACGTGGGCAAGCTGCATGACCAAGTTGCCAAGCTCAACTCGCTCGTCCCATCAACCGCAAAATCCTACGAGGCGATGAATCGGCAACTCTTGGCCGACCGCGCGCGGATCCTCGAGTCGCTCAAAGACATCAACGTCGTTGCACCAAAACCATCCAGCGAGCGGGCAGTAATGATCACCGTAGTGATCTGCGGCACTGTTCTTCTCGCGTCGATGGCGGTGGGCATGCTAGTCGGACTGAACATGTCGCGTAAGGACAAGGCAATTCAGTCCGCGTGGGCCTACAGCACTGACATCACGATGCTTGCAGCGTGTACCGGCAAAGGCTGGCGCATCGAAAACGTCAGGGGGGAGACATATTGCATGCCGCATCCCTACACAGCGAGCGACGGTAATCGATACGTAGCAGGCTGGCGAATAGCAAAGCAAGCAGATTGAAGCGGGTTGGGCTGGTGCGCTAACACCAGTCCAACCCTGACCAAATCACCTACACGGAGGTAGACATGGCTAGCAACATTTTACCAAAGCAATTGGGCAGCGCTTACGACCAATCAGGCAGCACCTTAACACCAGAGTCGGCGTACAGAATTCCGCGAACTGTATGGATCGCGATTCGCAGTCGTGCCCCCTCGTGGGGGACTGGCCCTGCTGCATCAAGGATTCCTTTCGCCGACATCGAAGCTAAAAGGCACGCATTCGTCGCAAAGTACGGGAGCGATGGCTTGGAGCCAATCACGAATTGAAGGGATATATGTCATGAAAAAGTATTCGGAATTTCAGCAGCAGGTGCGCAAACTACTCGACAAGAAACTCACGCCCAAAGTATTTGCATTCCTCATGGTTGCCATGGTGATCATCAACATTTTTGTGATGATCAGCAGCGGGGCACTGGAGGTGACGCCATGAGACGGTTCATTCTTGTCATCCTGGTGTGTTGCCTCCCGGCACTTGCTACAGCCGCCACAGCAGACCCAACCGGCACCAGCTACGAGTGGATCAAGACCGCAACATCTGCATTGAACGCGAATCTGACCTCCATCGGTTTGAGGTTGTTCTATGTACTAACACTGGTGCAATTCACGATCACGTTGATTGGTGCGGTCGGGAATGGTGAGATTGATCTTGCAGTGGGTAAGGTCGCGAAAGGCATTCTGTGGATGCTGTTCTGTCTGTACCTGATGACGAATAGTGTTGCCTATAACTTTATTGCCAACACCGTTCAATATTTCCTGAATAACGCGATTTCGTGGACGACCTCGACCAGTGCCGACTTTTCCAGCAATGGTGTGATTGCTGCTGGGCTTTCTGGCTACAGCAACACTGTAATGGCAATTCAAAAGACGGTAATGGCCACCGTGCCAAGCAGCTGGTCGTCCATCCTGCAGGGTGGAGCTGCTGTGTCACTTGCCGCTGCAATTATGGCTTCAATCACGCTAGGGGTGATTTTTTTGACCATTTTATTCTGCACGGCGTATGTGGCTCTCAAAGTCTTCATGATCAAGGTTGAAACTGCGCTGATCCTTGCTCTCCTGCCGTTTAGCTTGGCCTTGTTGGGGCTGAGTGCACTGCGAGACCAAGGATTCGCCCCCTTCAAGTCGATGCTTGCTCTGATCTATCGAATCATCATCCTGGGCGTAGTCGTCGGTGGCATGGCCAAGGTCGGTGCCAACCTGAACACATATGCCAACAGCGAGGCCGATCCCAACATAGTGCAGATGGCCTTGGTGGCCGTGTTCGGGTATCTCCTGTTGGCATTCATCGCGTTCAAGGCAGATCAAATTGCAGCCGCGCTGGCAAGTGGATCCGCGAACCTTGGCAGCGGCGACATGGTTGGAGCCGCCATCGCCGGCGCGGCCGCAGGCGGTGCCGTAGTGGCTGCAATGCAGGGTGCACTGGGCGCCGCTAGCGGTGCGGGCGCTGCATCACAATCGATGGGTGACTTCATGAAGAAGCTGGGGGGCGAAGGCTCGATCAGTAATGCCTCCAAGAGCGGAACCGGCGCTATCCAGGATCCGTCCCCTGCCCCAACGCGTGCTATGGCAACAATTGCCGACTCCCCAGGCCCCAGTTCGTCTAAGTCCACAAGCACGTCTGCTGCGCCTCAACGAAACCAAGCGGAGACTGCCTCCAACGTGAGATCAGATCAAGCCAGCGGTACGAGCAGTAAGTCGGCGGGCACACCTGAACCATCGTCGCAGGCCCCCGGAACAACCTCTACAGTCACGCAGCAAGACTCGCAGGGAACTGGAGGCGTCCATTCCTCCCCAAGTGCAGTCCAGGCACCCGGCGAACCTCAACCGCCTCTTGCTACGTCTTCCCAAAACTCCTCGCCGACAAACAACATCGGCGATGCCCCGCAGCGTGGAAATGGAACTGGCCTATCCCATGAACCGATAGCCACCAATGACAATTCTGCTGCTGCGCCTGCCACCATCGGCGGAGCCCCCCTGCGGGAAAGCGGATCTGGCAAGCCGACAGATCCAGCAAATGCACCGAAGCGCGAGAAGACCACTGCCGATCAGCTCAAACAGCACCTGGGAAAGCTGGCCGAGCAAACCCAGCAAGAACGTCAGGCGACGCAGGTCTCAATCAACACCCACCAGCACGACTAAGGAGGAAGCAATCATGAAGCTGATTTACGTCATGTACACCCTTGCACTCGTTCTAACAGCAAGCGTTGCCCGCGCAGAATGTGTAGCGCCCGACGTTTACACAAACGGTACCGGGGTAAGCCTCAGCGGACTCTGCACGGCCTTGAGTACTGGCGAAATTGCGGCCAGTACTGCAAGCATGGATGCTGCGACAAATGAATTATCCCTGACGCAGTTGAAGAGCTATGCAATGCAAGCAGAGCAACTCGCCCAAGAGACACTGGCCACACAAAACGCGATCATTCAGGCAGAGCTCTTAACGCGGCAGTATCAGGAAAACCCTCTTGAAGCCGTCATTCCCAACGTCACTAAACTCATCGCTAACAATGAGCGCATAGCAAAGCTGGCCAACGAAATTGCGAACAATATTTCAAACGTCGGCACCAACGCGCTGAAGAATCTGGAAAACCCTTCATCAATCGGTCTTGGTGAAGGGTCTCGATTCCAGATCTGGAGCGACATGCGCAAACAACAGGCCATGAAGGCCTACGAGTTGTCGAAAGCTTACTGGGATGGCGCACAGGATCGCAATGAAAACATCAACAAGGTGATCGAGAGCAGTGCGGTGGCTGCGGGTGATACGGCCAACCTGAAAGTCGTGTCAAGCGCGACAGCCCAATCGCTACAGTTCCTCCAGTCCATCCAGGAAACGCTGAACAGCATAATGTCTGGCCAAGCAAATGACACAGGGAAGGAGATTGCCGACGAAATTGCAGCAGCAAAGGCAGGTAAAGGCATGGCAGATGAAGGATTCGGCCCCCCGCTCGACATTCCGTCAGATAGCTACATGGGGCCGGGCGGTCGCAACAGTAAGCCGTTTTGAGGAGGACTCCATGAAACGCAACCTCATTTCCCCCCTCCTTCTGGGAACCTGCCTGATTTGCTCTCCCGCAGTAGAAGCCAAGGCAACGGCAACAAGATTGTGCGTCGCTCCTGACTGCTCCCGGATAGAGATCCGCGTCAGCTTCGAGGCAGGGGCAGACGCAGGCAAACCAGGCGCCTTCGGAGTGCTTGCCACGACCCGTGAAAACAGCCCAAAGACAGGTGTTGGCAATGCTGCCTATTGGACAACCAGTGGCGGCTGGTTGCCGTTGCGACATGGCGAGCTAGTAAGTCCTGCAACCCCATTCTTCGCGCGTCTCCCAGGCAGCAAAGAGTACGTGATCTTCGAGGGCACGAAAGAAGACATTTGCAGGCTCTCCCAAGACCGGTCATTCAACGTCTTTGCCTGGCATGTCGGGCTGAGTCAATCGCAGTTCCAAGGCATAGAGAGTTTCATGAGTAAGTATGAAATCGATGGCTGGCAAGCTGACAATTTATTGAATTCGGTGTTGTTCTATGAGGCCAACAAACAACGCAAGGTCAGCCTCGTCTATACCGTGACGTGCCCTTCCGGGAAATAGCCCTCATGGATACCCGGAAGAAAATTGACTTTGCGAAGCTGTTTCTAAGGTCTCAGATCTCTGTTCTCGATGGTGATGAGCAGGAGCAGAGAAAAAGAATTGAGGCGATCCTGAAGGTGATGAGATCAGAGGGCTACACATATGAGCAGATTGCCGAGTTCCTTGGCCAACATCTGGAGATTTCGGTACAGCCTGGTCAGACCAGAATGGCAATGCAAGCCATGTATCAAGAAGCCCTTCTCAATTTCATCATAGCCGCTGATCGACGAGACAAGGCCTGCGCAACTTGTCCGCTTCGAACGTTTCCATTTTCCATGGAACTTAACCCCACAACCCCTCATAAGGAATAACGATGAAAAACAAGTTTGCCAGATTGATTGAAGTCCTTTTCGTTCTCGCAGCCATCACGCTTTCCACTGCGCCGGCCGCCTCTGCAGACATCTTGCCGAACGATCCTGACTTTGGGTTCAAACACGACATCAAGCAATTTCCGACCGGATCCAAAGTCGCTCTGATTTTTCAGGGTGACACCATGATGGGCAAAACCAGGTTTGGCGTATCAACTGACAATGTTGATACGAACATTGAAATGCTCACGAAGTACATGAAGTGGGCCGAGCTGGCTCAACAGCGTGGTGATGATCTCAACAAGGAAATTGGCGTGGTTCGAGGTTTCGATTTTGGCCTGTTCGACTATTGGAACAGGTACGAATTCCAGACGAACAAAACGCTGGCCGGCAACAGCTACGTGATCTGTATCCAACCTGGGAAGAAGCTGTTTGGGATGTTCCGACCAGGTAGTGTTGATGACAACACTCAGGCTGCAGGCCCACTCGATTTCAGGACTTGTTTCAACAAAACGGCAGTCCAACAGATCATTCAACGGATGCAGGACTTTAAGGAAGGAAAAATGAAAAGCAATGCTGATGCCGCTTCTGACTACAAATAACCCGCCCCTCATTCTGCCCTGCCTAAACCGGCCTCAGGCCGGTTTTCTTTTTTCCTGGTTACGGCATTCCCAAAATTTCTTTCGCCTTTGCCAATCCAGCTCCCCTCTGCTCATTCGCTGAATTGCTCGCGTTATTGTTATAGATACAACTACTATTAGGACGCAGGGTATCGATAGGGCTTTGATACCCTATCGATACCCTATCAAGACCATGAACACGCAGGCTTTCAAGGTATTCGTCTCTCCAGTCTGTTGGGATAGCCTGAATTTGCTTGCAGGCATTTTGGCGCAGCTTTGGTGAGAAAGCGCCGGCAGGCGAATTGTGAGTCCACCACACCCTGACCCATATCCAACCGTCATGGTTAAATCTGATCAGTTCCTTACATTGCAGGCGCTCAGTAACCGTTATCAGCTGCTCGCTTGTCCACCCCATCTCGGCAGCACCGATTCGCCACACGATTTGGTACACACCAATGATGTTCGATGATGGGGACGTGAGGTAGTAAAGTAGAGTTGCCTTTTCTTCCTGGCTCAAATCACTCGTGCGCGGGTCACGCCAGAACGAATCGCTGATGGTTCGCTGCCTCATCTGCCCCTCCCGCTTGATTTCAATGCTGGTGACTGCTGTAGCTGTTGTGTGAGCGCGACCAAGGATGCGTTAGCCGCCAACAAACGTGGTGAGACCTCGATTGGCCGTGTGACCACCTCAACAAGGTCAGCGACCCCAGCCCCCTTGGCCAGCCACATGACCAGATCTTGGGCTGCACACTCTGTGCCGCGACGTGGCGGCAATTGCGATGGTTGTTTGGTGGAGAGGAAGTAGATCCTGTTAGTTGACACCCTGAGTACATTCGCTAGATCCTTGGCAGTCAGTAATGCGGGGTAGGGACTTAGATCTATCCTGATCTTTGACGTGTTATGGTTATAGTCAGACCGTATCCAGGCGTCAGCAACAGGGCGCAAAAATAGCTTGTGTAGCCCCGGCTTATAAAACGGAGGCAACATACCTGTGTGCGCCCGCGCTCGTACGGTCGAGGGTGCCTTGCCGAGGTATTCGGCCATTTCCTTTTCGGTCACGATGAGATCGCATAGACCGCTAGCGTCACCGGTCATTATTGACCTCCTGCGCTAACGTGGCGTGGCTAGGATTCTGCTCCCATTTTTCCACGTCCGATTCACGCCACGCCACACGCCCAGGTGACAATCGGACTGGCGCAGGGAATAAATTTTTTTTAATGAGACGATAAATTGTCGATGTGGACAGCGTGCATCTTTGCTTGACACTGGTAAGTGGCAAATACATGTAACCCTCGCATGTGCGTTAACCGCAATAAAATTGCGCGCTTTTCGCGAGGTCGCCTAAATAGGCTGGTGCGGAATTATCGAGCCTCGCGGAGCGCGAGGGGGTGACGAGGAGGATCTAAGGGGACAGGGAGTGGAGCGTGGACAATTGATTCCCTTAAGCCGGTAATCTTGGTGGCGAATGCTCCGCCTTTCGACGACGGCAAAATCATCATGACTCCCATTGCGACCCAATAAGGAGTCCACAGAACTGACAGCGCAGCTATGATTGCGAAAGTAATAGTGGCAACACCAACCCAGAATGATGCGTGAACACAATCCAGATATAGCGCCCCCAATAACATCACGATGAACACGGAGGCTATCGACATCCCGACGAACCACGGCCATGTGGATCGAAGTCGCTCAGATACCTTGTCGCGTGAATTGATCATGTCAAAAGTTTGCACATGAACTCAGTCAGTGTCAACAAATTTCAGCAATGTTTACTATTTGAATTCATGCACTTATGAAGTTGCGAGTGCATGAATTCATGCACTCGCGTTATGACTTCCGCCTCACGTCCCAGAAGGTGTGGTTCATGTTGCGTTCAATCTCCCGGATTTGCGCCGTGGCCTCCTTGGCTTGCTCCTTGGTGATCTTCCCAGCCTTGGCGAGGCGCTGAATCTCGGCAAGCTGCTTGGTTCTATCCTCGAAGCGTTGCCGGTTCAGTTTGAGCCCGTCTATGAACAGCTTGGTGATCATACGTACCAGTTCCGGGTAGTTCTGGCAAAACTCGATGGCAGGGCGCGCGGAGTCTGTGACATTCATCCATTCGGCATGTTCGTCAGCCAGCTGGTCGAAATGCGCCGGGGCAATGATACTTTTGTCGGGGATGCCGCTGTTGGTCACGCCGACGTCCCGGTAAACCTTCCTCGCCAGTTCTGAGCAGTAGGCGAAATTCGTGGCCGATTTCTTGGACGGAAGGATCAAGTAGGGCTGCGCCAAGTAGAAGGTGCAAGCCCTCATGATGCCGTCGGTGTTGGCCTGGCCAACCGACTTGTGCCGTATTACGCGCCATCCCGGTTCGGCATCAGCAAGAACCTCCGAGACGATCCGGTTTGACACCCCTTTCTTAGGGACTGCGTCTATGCAGATGAAGTCCGTGTGCACAAGAACGACATGACTAGACTTCGCATTTTTATACAGTGCCCTCTGGGCGCTTGCCAAGGCTTGGTTACTAGTCATCAGAATTACGTCACCCGGCTGCAGCAATCCACCCACTTGGTCGAGTCCTCGCGTAAATTCGTTGTCCTCGTTTCGAATCATGGCTCGAAAGATTTGCAGCTGATTCTCGGGAACCCCGCTTAGCCTCCCCATCATGGTCAGCGCTGCGTCGGGCAGGTTGCGCAAGTCCTCGACGAACTTCGCCCCCTTATCCTCGGAAGCCATTAGTCGGAACACGTCGGCCGCTGCGGCGTTGCGCGCGACCTCCTGCATAGTCGGTGGTTTGCTCATTGGTTTCTTCTTGCTTTCATTCTGACCCTGATCAAATCTGGGCTGCTAACTCACGCGACCTTGAATGGGATCACGCTTGCACCATTCCTCAATGCATCTAAATAGTCGGACCACTCGGCCATCATCCTCTTTCGCTCGGGTAGATACATGAGAAATAGATCTCTCTTGTACGCCGCCTTCACCTTGTTATGTTCGTCATGAGCTAACTGCCGCTCGATCCATTCTTGTTTGTAGCCGAGGTTATCCAGGATCGTGCTTGCCAATGCACGAAAGCCATGCGGAGTCATTTCCTCTCCCGTCCAACCCATGCGCCGCATTGCTGAACGCACGCCGTTATCGGACATAGGACGATTCTTATCTCTTTCGCTTGGGAAAACGAATTTGCCGTTACCAGTGAGAGGCTGAATTTCTTTCAGGATTTGAATTGCCTGTCGACTCAAAGGAACCAGGTGAGGTGCCTGCGTTTTTTTGCCAGTCTTATGAGCCGAGGGAGGAACTGTGATCATCGCAGACTCGAAGTCGATCCACTCCCACTCGAGCTTGCGCAATTCACCTGGCCTCAGAAACACACGTGGCGACAGAGCAAAAGCCGCTCGTACCACATGTGTTCCGCTATAACCCTCAATGTCGCGAAGCAGTTCGCCGACTACTTTAGGATCTGTGATCGCTGCAAAATGATTGTCTTTGCGGTAAGGAGGAAGCGCTCCCTTCAAATCTCCCGATGGATCCCGTTCTGCCAAACCAGAAGCAACAGCATAACGGAAGACCCTGCCACACTCCGATAGGGCGCGATGAGCCGTTTCCAATGCGCCACGAGCCTCAATCTTTCGAATCACAGAAAGCAGCTCTGGAGCAGTAATTTCAGCGACTGGACGCTTTCCCAGCCAAGGAAAGATGTCCTTTTCAAGGCGACCAAGAATCTTGCTTGAGTGGTTGTCTTCCCACTTCAGGCTCAAACGATGTTTTTCAAACCACTCACGAGCGACAACCTCAAATACTGATCGGGCATCATGTTGCTTCTGCTCAGACTGCATCGCCAAAGCCGCCCTGGCCGCCTGTTTAGCTGCCGAAGGATCAACACCCTCGCGAATAGATTGCCGGGCCTTAAAAGCATTCTCTCGGGCAGTAGCGAGCGGCACCAATGGGTACTCGCCAATCGATAACGTTTTTTCCTTGCCGCCAAAGCGGTAGCGCAACTGCCAGAGCTTCGCGCCTGTTGTTCTTACCACCAAGATCAGGCCATCCCCATCAGTTAGCTTGTACTGCTTTTCGGATGGTTTTGCGGCCCGGATTTCTTTATCGCTTAACTTGCCCATTTGCGCCTCGCCAAGGTAGTTCGTTACCCACACTATACCAAAACAGAGGAAATTACCCATTCCATTACCCGCAATGACGTGGGAAAGACTGAGAAATCGTGACACAACCTGACACAGCCTGAGAATGGCGCAAAGGCCGATAGATTAAGGGGCTCGCTGGATATGGGCGAGAAAAAGCCCCGACTAGCGGGGCTTTATTCTATTGTACTGGTGGTGATAGGTGGACTTGAACCACCGACCCCAGCATTATGAGTGCTGTGCTCTAACCAACTGAGCTATATCACCGAAATCTTGCGTGTCGAACCGCTGTTACCGGCCCGCGCTCTTCAAGGAAGGGCGGCATTTTGCTGATTTCACCCCCTCCTGTCAAATTCCGCATGCCGATAGCTTGAGTTCGCTGTCCGGGAACTCCTTTTGCAGCACGCCCAGCTTGTCCGAGGTGCCGGAGTCGAGCTCCTTCATGATGAAGATGGTATAGCGCAATCTGCTCTTGCGCTCACCGACCCTGGCGGTGCGCACGTCCTTGGCGCGCAATGCCGACAGGAACTTCTGAGCAGCCTCTTCGCTCTTGAATACCCCCAGCGAGACCGCGTTCAGCCATTTCCCTTTTTCCTGCACGACGAAGTAATCATTCACCCCGCGCTCTTTCAATTGCGCGATCTTCCTGTCCACATTGGCGCGGTTCTTTTGCGGCGGGATATAGACCCAGAAGCCATGATCCTGCTCCACGGTACGCTCACTGAGATCCCTGCCCAGCTTGAGTGTCGCCAGCGATTCGCGCGCCCGCACCAGATCGCTGCCGGCAAACTCGCCCCATTCGACGCAATTGGCGGGTTTCGGCGCTGCGACCTTTGCCACTTCCGGCACCGGAGCGAGCGCGGGGAGGCTGCGCGCTGTCGGCGCGACAGTTGCAGTTGCCGCCGGCAAGGCAGCCGGTGCTGATGCGGGCGGTATCTGGGTTGGCGGCGGCGGAAGCACCGGAGTGGGAGACAAAGGCAAGGGTACGCCAGGCAGCACGCTCGAAGCGGGCGCCACTGCGGAGGCAGGCAGATATTCCAGCAATTGGACCTTGTCCGCGTTCAATGGCGCCTGCGCCAAAGCCGCATCGACATCCACGGTCAGCGCGCCGCCCCAGCGCATCCAGCCGAACAGCGCCAGATTGGCCAGCAGCAACAATCCCACGATCCACTTCGTCATGCCTTGTTCTCTCCGATGATCTGCAAGCCCTGCAATACCAGGTTATCCACCCGCTC
>Ga0209417_1005395_pt1 | contig 14133 bp, 11 predicted proteins | sample RifGroF2_FD_184002 | JGI IMG/M metagenome (GOLD analysis project Ga0209417, IMG submission 184002) | Groundwater microbial communities from Rifle, Colorado, USA - Groundwater F2 (SPAdes) (version 2) | ecosystem: Environmental > Aquatic > Deep subsurface > Groundwater | place: Rifle, Colorado... | reverse complement strand
ACCGGAAATCATCATCAGAAGAAAAAAACAAATCGATTGGACGAGAGCCATTGCCGCTAAAGCCTCGCGTCCTAGTTGTGCTGAAATCCACGTGGTCATAAAAAAGTTAAGCGCATACAACCACTCAGAAAATAAAAGTGGAACGGCTAATCTAAACGATTGTTTTGCTTCGTGAAAAATAGAGGGTGATTTGTTCATCGCATTATTATTTTGTCTTGTTGTTTTTTTGACACCCCTCATTCTTTTTACGTTGCCTGCAAGGAGCATCGGCGACGGAACAAGAAACCAGCCCGTCATTGCGAGGAGCATTAGCGACGAAGCAATCTAGCATCAGAATGGGATTGCTTCGACTATGTCTCGCAATAAAAAAATCCTCTAACCCTATACTATTTCTGCGCCAGAGCAGGGATTAAAATAGCCTCGAGCTCTTTTTGTAATTCTTGTAATGCGCTTAAAAACTTTTCTTGGTGTTCGGTGAATTTCTCTTTGGCGAGGTTTTGATAATACGTAACGCCCTTGCTCAAGTTATCTTTCACTTCACATAATTTTTGTTGCGATCTCGCAGGAAGACCCAAAGAAATATTTTTGATTTCTCCCAACAAATAGTTGATTTGCAATCGAAGCTCACTGATGAACAGATGAGGTCTATCCGGATTCGTTAATAAAGATAATCGACCATAAATATGAGCCACCATGTCTTTGAGAGAAACGATTTTATTAAAACTGACCAAATTGGGTCCAGGACAAATAGCGCCGGTAACTTTCAGATCGATGTTATTTTTGATGGTGGCGCCTGCCGCCAAATCATGACAAATACAAGATTTATTCAAGGTGATTTCTTTCAGCGCATTTAATTGTTGATCAGATAACGAAGTGTCGTTTTCCAAAGCCTCTAGCTTCATCTGTTGATATTCTCGAGAAGCCATACAAATCGGGGGTTCACCAAATTCAGTATTTAATTTAGCGAATCCTTTTCTACATAAACTGCCGGGCGTGCCTTGTTCAATATGTTGGCGTCGCGCATTTTCACTGGCCGACATGGTGATATTCCAAAAAGGAATACCTAAGGGCGAACTGTTGCTGAGGTAGGGCTGTGCCGTTAACAATTGATTTAATTGTTCAGCATCAACGTTCGTAACCTCTGGCACGAGTAAAAAAGGACTCCCCCATCCAACGGCATCGAGTTTGTAATGATTCATGAGAAACTCATGTTCCTCATGGGTTCCCACGCCGCCTTGGGCCGTAATTTTTACGGGATGCGGGTTATCAGAACAGATTTTTTTAAGATTTTTCAAAGCATTCTTATAGAGGGCATGCAGGCTCTCAACGAATTCATCTTTGCGTTGTTTAAATTCTTCTAAAATAGGACCAAACAGCTGACCATCATTAATAAAGGCATGACCGCCACAATTCAAAGGGGATTCAATGCGATACTCGGAAACCCATAATCCGTGTTTTGCGAGATATTTTCCTTGAATAGTTGCAGAGCGATAATCGCTGACTTTCAAGCAAATTCTTTTCTTTAAGGCATTGTTTTGGTCGGGGAAGAAATCTTCAAATTGCGTTAAATAGCCATACAAATGCGGGTTGAATCCTGCGGAGAAAACAACGGAGGAGTCCAGATCGCTTTGGGCATATCCACGTAAAGCGGCGGCGGCATCAGAATATTCATAAGGCAGCATTTTCCCCTCTCGGAATGCTGGGCGATCTATTTTGGTCATGATGTTGACGTCAATACTGCCAGGGATTATTTGTTGACGGAGTGATTGTTGCAAATGATGTTTTTTTTGTTCGTTCGATTCGGACAGCATAGCCTGGTAAGCTTGCTTCTCATTACCATCGTCGGGTAACAACTCAAAATAACGCGTAATCTCGCTGTCGGATTCAAAGAGTGAGGATTTCAGTTTGGCGATTTGTTTTTGAACAAGCTTGTTCAGCAAATTCAAGTAAGCAGTAATGCGTTTTGCACGAGAATCATGCTCCGTCGCAGAAATTGCTTGATAAGGCTCACAAGTTCTTTCGCACCAACATTTCCGCATTTGTTCGATTAAAACATCATCCACTAAAGAAAGCACCGATGAAATGCCATATTTGGCAACGGCTAAGGCGGTATCTATTGTAAAACCGGTTCCCATGATCGGGATATAAAAACGGTGCGGTGATTTGGCGTTGGGCATAACGTAATAATACTCGTATGAATTTTTGTTAATATGGTAACACTTTCTGAAGCGCAAGCTTCACATATTATTGCTTTTTCCAGAAGAAAATATTCATTCTAATGCGAATCCTCGTTTTTAGTATTTACTGCGATACAATCACCAAAGCGGGTCTAATTAATCGACCCTGCAACTCATAACCTTTTTGGAAAACAGTAACAACCGTATTGGGTTTAACTTCAGGCATTGGTTGAACGCTGATCGCTTCATGTTTACTAGGATCAAAAGATTGCTGAAGCGGGTTGATCGGTTTAATATTAAATTTTTCTAGGGTTTCTAAGAATAGCTTTAAAGTTAACTCGACGCCTTGTGCATGGGCTCGATCAGCGGCACTCATACTATCAAGCGCTTTTTCCAAGCTGTCAACAATCGGCAATAAAGCTTGCGCAAATTTTTCAAGTCCATATTTATGGGCTTTTTCGATATCCATTTTCGTGCGATTGCGTATATTTTCCATTTCTGCCAACGTACGCAACAGTTTATCTTTTGTTTCGATGAGTTCTTTTTGCATCGGAGAGATTTCTTCTGATTCCTGCGGATTTGGATTTTCTTCAAGAATCTCCATCGCATTTAGGATATTGGCATTTTCATCGATGGTCTTTTTCCCAAAATCAGTACTCATTTTTTGTTCCTCTATTCAGTTAATGCATGACTCAGCCATTTTGCCGTCATATTGACGACGGGGATAATTTTGTCATAGGGCATACGAGTCGGCCCAATGACGCCTAACACACCTAAAATTTCCCCTTCTGTGTGATAAGGAGTCGCGACAATGCTTAAATGATCAAGCACTTCATAGCCGGATTCTTTTCCAATAAAAATCTGCGTATTGACAGCGGTTAAGCATTTGTCGAGTAATTCTAAAATCATTTGTTTTTGCGTAAAGGCTTCAAAGAGCAGTTGGATTCGATCGACGCCAGTGACGTGCGCTAATCCCAGTAAATTTGATTCGCCCACTAAAACATAATCCTCTTGCTCAAGATCTTCCTGAAAAGCTTGCGCCGCCATATCAAGCGCTGTTTTCATAAGTCGATTCATCGTTTGTTGATCGTTTTTCATGGATCGCAATAAGACGCGACGAATTGTCATCAAATCTTTGCCGACATATTGCTCATTCAGAAAATTAGCCGCCTCTTGCAATTCGCTTGATGAAAACGCCCTGTCGGTTTGAATCACTCGATTTTGAACCTCTCGATCATTGAAAACCAAGACCGCTAAAATATGTTTATCCGACAAGGCTAAAAATTCAATATGCTTTAAGCTGATTCGATTTCGCTTGGGTAAAGAAACTAGGCCTGCTAATTTGGTCATACTGGATAAAACCCGAGAAGCATTTTTAATCAGTGCCGTCGTGCTGGGATGCGCTTCAATATCGGGCGAAAATGGATAAGCACGCTCGTCCGAAAATTCATTGTTTGTGAGTAAGTGGTCGACAAAAAATCGATAGGCTTGATCAGTCGGGACTCGTCCAGCCGAAGTATGGGGTGAATGCAAATAACCAATTTTCTCGAGCTCGGCCATGATATTTCGAATGGTTGCAGAACTTAACGGAAAATCCGATTGCCTCGCTAATGATTTTGATCCCACCGGTTCCCCGTGCTGGATATACTGCTCGATTAACAATTTTAAAAGTTGCTTTGAGCGTTCGTCTAGCGTCTGCATGAATGATAACCCTACTTAATGTAGCAAAAAGTTTACGCAATTTCTTATGATGATTCTAGCATCTGATGACAAAGTTTGCTAATTTCGTTCCGTATTACTAAAGGGAATCCCTATGAAATTTCGTCATATTGGCCTTATTGCCAGATCACGTATCGAAGGAATCGTGGATACTTTGTTGTTGCTAACAACATTTTGCGAACAACAAAAAATTTCTTTCGCACTCGAAACAGAAACAGCAGCCTTACTACCTTTTGTAAAATTTAATGTGATTGACAGCCAAGAAATCGGTCATCGCTGTGATTTAATTATTGTTGTCGGCGGAGATGGCAGCTTATTAAGTGCGGCGCGAACATTAAGCTATGCCGATGTCCCGATCGTTGGTATTAACCGCGGGAAGCTGGGATTTCTTGCCGATATTACGCCGCAAGAAATTGAAACGAAATTGAAAGCAATTCTGAACGGAGATTACCATGAAGAAAAGCGTTTTATGCTCGAAGCGTTTATTGAACGGGAAGAAGGCATTGAATTATATGGTCCGGCGCTCAATGAAATTGCGCTAACGTTAGATCAAGCGGCTCAAATGTTTAGTTTTGAGGTTTATGTAAACAATGTGTTTATGTATAGCCAGCGGTCTGATGGATTGATTATTGCGACGCCGACAGGCTCAACGGCCTATGCCTTATCGGCGGGCGGCCCCATTCTCCATCCCGATTTAGATGCCATGGCATTGATCCCGATGTTTCCGCATACATTGATGCACCGACCGATTGTGCTCGGCGCGAATAGCCACATTCGGATTTGCGTGCTCGAGAAAGCGGCGCGTTTTTCCCAAATTATTTGCGACGGACAAACGAAAATGACGTTTTCTTCGCAGGAAATGATTCATATTCGAAAATCGAGCGCTCAATTACGATTGATTCATCCACAGCAATATGATTACTTTGAAACGTTGCGATCTAAATTGCATTGGGGAAGACAACTGACCGACAAGGCCGAAACGTTATGTTAATAGAGATCGCCATTAAAAATTACGCGATTATTGATACATTAAATTTGGAGTTTTTCAACGGTACAACCGTTTTGACCGGAGAAACGGGTGCAGGAAAATCAATCATTATCGATGCTGTCGAATTAGCATTGGGCGCGCGTTTGTCTGGGAATGTTGTGCGAACGAATGCTGATCGCGCCGAAATCACTTTATCTTTTAATATCGCTAACATTCCTACTGCGAAGACCTTATTAAAAAAATACGATCTCGAATCGACCCAAGATTGCATCATTCGTCGAGTGATTGATCAAGATGGGCGCTCGAAAAGTTATGTGAATGGCACACCGACCACCTTGCAAATTTTGCGGGAATTAGGCGATACACTCATTGATATTCACGGACAACATGAATTTCAAACGCTATTAAAACCAGACATTCAATTGATGCTGCTTGATCGCTTTGCGCAACATGCCGATTTACTGAGCACGTTGAATCAAGCTTATGACGAATGGAAAAAAGCGCGGACGCTTTTCGATGAGTTGAAAAAAAGGACAACCGATATTCAAGCGCGCATCGAATTTTTAACGTATCAAGTCCATGAGCTCGGCGAGTTGAAATTATCCGAGCATGAACTCGAATCAATCGAGGCGGAACATCAACAACTCGCGCATATCGACACCCTTTTATCTCAAGGACAAAAAGCCTTTAGTTTGTTGTCAGAAAAAGAAGACGGCGCGGCGAAAGATTTACTGTATGAAACCATCAACACGATTGAAACGATGTTACCCTTTGACCCATCGCTTAAAAATATTTCCGAACTTGTCCAAAATGCGGCGACCTATCTTGACGAAGCCGCGCATGAATTAAAACATTTTTTGGGTCGCGCCGAAGCCAATCCCGAACGACTCAATGAATTAAATCAACGTCTCGAGCGAATCCATCAAATTGCTAAAAAACATCGCGTCAATCCGCAAGATCTTTATGCGTTTCATCAGCAGATGAAAAAAGAGTTAAACGAGAGCGTAAATAGTGACGAACGGTTGGCAGCGCTTGAAAAAGAAATCGAAACGTTGCAAATGCATTATACCGATAGCGCGAAAAAATTGACTCAAAATCGTAAAAAAACGGCCAAGCGATTAAATCAATTGATCACTGATGCCATGCGACAACTGGGCATGCCGCACGGCCGATTCGAAATTGTCTGGACCGACATAACTGATCAACAACCTAGACGCAATGGCCTGGATAAAATCGAATTTAAAATCAGCACCAATCCCGATCAACCCGTGCAACCATTAAATAAAGTTGCCTCGGGCGGCGAATTATCGCGTATCAGCTTAGCGATTCAAGTGTCGACCGCACAGCAACAGACGATGCCAACACTGATCTTTGATGAAGTGGATGTCGGGATCGGAGGCGCTACTGCCGAAATCGTTGGGAAATTATTAAAAGCATTGGGCGAATCAACACAAGTCTTGTGTATTACGCATTTGGCGCAAGTCGCCGCAAAAGGCCATCGACATTTGAAAGTCGAAAAGAAAATAGCTGAAGGTAAAACAATCACGCAGATTGATTATCTCGAGCAAGAGGATCGCATTACCGAAATCGCTCGCATGGCCGGCGGGGTAAAAATCACCCCACAAACACTCGCGTATGCCAAAGAGATGATGGTGTAAAAATGAAAAACCCTGGATTTATTGAATTTGCGCGTTAATATCTTATCATCGTGTAAAATAAGGAGGTTTTTATGCAAGGTGGTTTTCGAGGCAGGCTTGTTTTTCTGTTTTTTTTATTGGGTGTATTGTTTTCTCCTCTCACTTTTGCGCAAAATCAAGATGATAATTCCATTATTACGATTCGATTGCAAACCGCATACCCATTAAATCTTCAATACCTCGGCTCTTTGCCCGGTGAACTTTCGGCGCTTGTCAAAGAAATGACTCATGGGAAAGTCGTGATCCAAATCTATGCGCCAGGAGCATTGGTAGACACATTATCGCTTGAAAAATCCGTCGATGAAGGAAAAATCGATGCCGCGTTTAGTGGATTGGCATACGCAGCAAAAGAGCAGCCCGCGACCGAGCTATTAACAAGCGTTCCTTTCGGTTTGACGCCGATGCAATATGCTGGTTGGATGTATCAAGGCGGCGGTATCGAGCTGTTAAATAATTATTTTGCCCATCAAAATTTAGTTGTCATGCCGGGGATATTATTGCCGCCGGAATCGTCGGGATGGTTTAAAAAAGAAATTAATCATCCCGACGATTTGCAAGGGTTGAAAATTAGAGCCTATGGGTTGGCACGTCCTATTTTTGAAGCGCTCGGAGCAAAAACGGTGATGCTACCGGCCGATCAGCTATATGAGAAATTAAAAACCGGAGAACTCGACGCAGCAGAATTTTCGGCACCGTCTGTCGACCAAAATTTAAAGTTAAACGAAGTAACGAAATATTTATATTTTCCGGGTTTTCATCAGCCGTCGACGTTTTTGTTTTTATATTTCAATAAGAAAATGTGGGATAATCTACCGCCGCAATATCAAGCAATTATCAAAACGGCAAGTCGTTATTTAGTGTTTGATACTTATTTAAGCGTGGAAGCTTCACAGCAACACGCGGTAGGATTGTTAAAAACAAAAGTGCATATACGCAATTGGTCGCCAGAAATGTTGCAAGCGTATCGAAAAGCGTGGGATCAAACGGTCGAAACATACTCAAAAACAGATCCCAATTTCAAGAAAATTCTACAAAGCATGCAACAATATCAAAAACAAATCCGCTATTGGGAAGAACTCAACAGTGCGCTGATGACAAAATAAATCAGGGCATGTATATTGGGATTATCGTCAGAAAAAAGACGATTGTGTTATCGAAATCACTCGTAGACTGGTGATAAGAAAATTAACCGCGAGGCCTTCTTCCCGTAAGAATTGCTAAATTTCGTCTAGCCACAGCGATTCCTGCAACGTCTAGGGGCGCCCTTGATGTGGCATCTGCTGCTTGTGAAGGCGAAACAGGAAATTTAATATCAAATTTATCCCACAGATCTGTATCTGTTAATGGGTTCGACATCTCACCATCCACTGCTCTACCATGTAAAAATCTTTCCCTTTCAGGGTCGAAAGGACCCTTTGTGCGTTTTTTTACTGATGGATTAGCGGCAACAGGAACAACTGGAAGTGGAGCGTGAACGACTAAAGGGGTTCGCAGCGTTACATCTGGAATAACAGATGTCGACGCTGAAACTGATAATACTCTTGATTTATCGCTTCCTATTTGTTCGAAAGATTGATCTACAGGCATGGGGTCTCCGATAGGCGACGACACAGCCATCGGCGAAAATTGGCCCAAGATAAAATCGGTACTATCTCCAGCTGGCAAAATTGATGTAGGAGGTGAGGATGATCTTTCGGCTGATGGGATACCTTCTGATCCAGAAACCGATGGGCTAGGCGATACGATTATGGAAGCTGGTGCGCCAACAGCAGCTGAATGATCAGCAGCATTAGCATCTTGATTAACCCCACCAGCTGACGATGGCAATGAAGCTCGTGAATCCATAGAATGCCGAGAAGAAGAACGACTCGACTGAGATAACGTCTCGTCGCTCCCTCTTGAAAGAGATGGTATCGATATAGGCGAAGATCGATCTGAACTCTCGCTACCAATAGCATGGGGTGCTGTTGAACCATTGGATACACCAAATAGAATGTCTATTGATGGACTAGATGTTGGTGAACCGACCGGGGAAACAACGGTTTTCGACTGAATTGCTGGTTTAGCAAGAGATAGCGCTGACCGCTGATCAGCCTTTTCAATACTATCTTGCAATATATCTCCCGGACTGGTCCCCAAAATAATGTCACGTCCTCGTCGATAACGCTCACTTCCTTTTTTAGCGCTTTTATTCGATCCAAAGAGCGTTTGTAATAACCCAAGCGCCATTTGCCCCAACCCAACAATAATTCTTCCGATGACTCCACCTGCTGGCCTGGACAAGAATCGAGCTACCGTCTTATCTCCATGGGCTTGCAACTGTTGCATGGCTGATTGATACTCAATTCTGTTGGCTCCTGTAGGGAGCGTAATAAAACGATGTGCCGCAACTAATACGGGGGTTAATTGATCTCTATTTTTATGCTTCAAAAGGCTATCGGGAAACTGGATAGCTGAAAATTTTTGCTGAATACAAAAGAAAGAACCATTTCGGTTTTTACGAAGCAGGTTTTCAATCTCTACAAATCTCTGTTCTCGAAGAAAACCCCATTCTTGAGGAGATAACCAAATTTCATCTGTCGGCCGAGCAACAATCCATCTTAAAGAATTAAAGGTATTCTCTACCGTGATCGCATCTTGAGTCGTTAAAAATAATTTTTTTTCTTGCTCGAGAAGATGCTTAATAGCTGTCCATTTTTTTGCATCTCCGGTAAAGCTTATGAGAGCCTCAGCCTCCATGATCAATGTATCGAGTATCCGCGCTAATTTTATTCGCTGCAATTCTTCAACAGCTGCATCAAAAGCAGCTTGCGCATTTAAGGCTGACTTACCCCGATTCAAACAAACCGCAATAGCTTCAAGACGTTCAACAGAAATATTTTTATTCGATAACTCTTCGTGAGCTTTTTTGATCATAACATCTAAGTGCGGGTGTTCTTCTGGATCAAAAGAAAATCGCGCTTCGGCTTTGCTAATTTCCTCTTCCACTGTTTTTTGAGCTAAAAACAACCTAACTTCATTTGCTTTTTGCATTCGCTCTTTATCGGACAATCCAGCCTGCGCGAATATTTTTGATAAATCAGCTAATTTTGCGATGACTTCGCTTAAATGCACCGACATTTTTTGTCTAAATGGCATTGCTGCCTCTAAAACAGCACCGGCCGTTACACCAAGCTCAAACGGCTGCTGTTGCATAGATTCAGAGAGTTCTGTGCAAAAAGACTCGAATTGAATACATCGATCTCTGTAAAGATCCATAAATAACCGATTATAATCAGCTAACCACTGCTTAATAACAGCTTTACCTAAACTATTATCTCCAGCCGTATCATCTATTTTATCAGCCAAAGCAGTTATCCTTTCCCTTATTGCTGGGTCTCTGGGTGCTAGCAAGCGTAAATCTTCTGTTAATTGATTAATACGTTGACCAAATAGTTGCTTTATTGTCGCTGTCAAGCCCTGGTCTACAGAAAAATCCGCCGATTTTCTTATCATTAATCGAGTAAACAATGGATTGGCTTTTAACGAGGTAAGTACGAATTTTCCGCTTCCATTCAGTTCGCAATCCATACTGACTTCAGAAGGAATAAAAACAATTAAATTATTTTCGCCTGAGACGATCTGCGCTTGATGTCCGAGCGTATAAAAACTGAGGCCTATTTTCCCACCACTTTGCCTATATATATTTACATACCAAAAATCGGACGGCTGAAAAATCTCAGTAGTAGCATCATTCGATCTCAATGCGCAATGGCTCGGGAAATCTAGAACCGCATGATTGAATGCGCTCATAGCCGCCTCACCGCCAGATCCAAGCATCAAAAAATACTGACGGACATTTTCCTCTAAAGAACCCTCTTGTGTTTGAAAAAAATCACCATTAACGAAAATCCCTCCCCGTTGCACATCGGGTGCTATTGATTCGCCCCGAGAGGAATCGGAAAAGGCAAAGCTTTCCTTCGCCAAATGGGTAACGGCAACAGAATTACTGCTGAGTAAATTTGTCTTTTCTATGGAAGTTAACATAACTATATGATTTTATAAAAATTATTTTCTACCCTAAGTCTAGCAGGCATTTTGATCATTCGCTCTTATATAGGCATTTTTTATGTGATTTTTTTTGCCTTACAAACCCTTCCGTTTTGCTTTCTATCATCGAAATATATGACAAATGTTTCGAATTCAAGCAAAAAAACGCCGTCTGCATGACCGACGGCGTGGAAATCATCCCGCAAACATTAGCGCATGCGAGAGAAATGATCGGATAAATAGCTCTATCGACACAAAGAGTGAAAGCGTTCTTCTTTAGTCCTTGTGACTGAGATTTCGTTTTTCTTGGGCTGTCTGTGCTGCTTGAACAACAATTTCCGCAGAAAAATCACCCGAAAACTGCTTTGGCAAATTTTTTGTAAAGAACATTTGCGAAAGCGAGCTAGAAAAACAACCAACAAAAGAAGAAGCTAATCCATCGGTGAGATTTGTGCCAAGCACATCTTGCCCCAAAGCATTCTTTTTGCGACGATAGATTGGTACTTCTTCAGGGTGAGCAACCCCACCGCTAATCAAGACAAATAGCTTTTGTGGTTTTTTAATATCTCCAGCCAAAAAAGAAAAGCATATTTTCCAATCAGCTGATTGACGTTTTGCCGCTGCTGCTTCAATAAGTTCAACGACTTGCGCCCGCATATCTTCAAAAGAAGAATGGCTATTATAAGGATTCCCGTAAACGCTGCTTAAATCAATGTATAATTCAAATAATTCTTTCGATGGCGTATTTTCTCCGCTTTTTTGGCTTAATTCCCTTCCTAATATGTTAATTTTTTGCAACAAAAACGCTCGCAAATCGGCTTTGGTTTTGCAAATTCTAATAGATTGTAGTAAGCCTTGCTTTTCTTCTTCTTCAATTAACAGGCTGCGACATAACATATTTAATCCTTGCTTTACAGTGGATTCTTTTGCCATCAATTGGGCTTGTAGCTTCGGATATTTTTCTCCAAATACTGCTAAAATTTCTTTGATGGTTTGCTCTATGTGCGCTAAAAAAAGTATTTTTTTAGCCTCATCAATTTCCGACGATAATGCCTGATAAGCTTCTACTAAACCCTTTATTTCTGGCGGCATCTCGCCACGATACTGGTCAACTGCGCGACTCACCGTGGGAGCATCAATCTTTTCTTGGACTGCCGCGGCTAAATGATCATAAAGAGATTGCATACCTCACCTCGTTTTTATTATTCTCGCCGTGATTATAGAAGATAGATTGAACTATCGCTAAAAAATATGTTTTATTGTACCTGTTGATGGCGATCGCAATCGATACAAGAATGTTCCTAGAAACGCGCTGAGTCGTTACTTTATTTTCCTATTGTTCTTGGCAGCCTCTTGCTCTAGTATTGCGCCAAGTATTTTAGGAGTTGATTCATGCGAAAATTGTATTACACCCTTTTGTTTGGCATTTTTTTATCGGCCTGTTCTTGGCTACCCGTTTATCATGCCGATTTTCAGCAAGGAAACATGATGACCGCGCAACAAGCGGCCAAATTACGTGTTGGAATGACACAAGCAGAGGTCGAAAACGTAATGGGTGGCGCGGTATTAAAAAACACATTTAACGATAATCGCTTGCTGTACGCTTATGAATATAAACCTAACAATCAGCCGATGAAGTTACGATTTATAGCGCTCACTTTTCGCGGTGGCCGCCTCATTAAAATTGAAAAAGATTTAACACCTCGAATAAAAGATGTGTAAATTTCAAAAAACGCTGACGTTACATTTTGCTGCAATCAGCATGATTATTTTGACCCTTTTATTAAGCGGCTGTGCAACAATTTTCCCTTCGAAAAAACCGGTTCAAACACTCAGTTGGCCGGCACGTAAAAAGTTACTGACGACAATTCACACCTGGCATGCCGAAGGCGCGATGGCCATTAAAACGCCGGATCAAAGCTTAAGTGCACACTTTAATTGGCAAGAACATGATGATCAATCTTATTCAATGACGTTATTTGGCCCATTGGGTATGGACACGGTTGTAATACAGAGTAATCAACAAACATTCACTTTACGTACGGCGGATGGAAAAACTTTCACGGCAGCATCTCCGGAACAATTAATCCAACAACAATTAGGCTGGAATTTGCCCATCTCGAATTTATATTACTGGATTCGAGGATTGCCAGCACCGAAAAAAGCATCGACGATGACATTTGATTCAGCGCACCGTTTGGCACATCTTGCACAACAAGGTTGGTCGATTGAGTATCTCGACTATGATGATTTTAATGGGATTGAATTACCTAGCAAGCTGTTATTAAAGGGCGATCGCATCGAACTGCGCATCGTCGTCCATCGCTTTGATACAGGAGAATAACGATGAGAATTTTATTACTGGGCGCAAAAGGGCAAGTCGGCTCTGAAATTGTCGATTTAGCGCGAGAGAGACAGATCGCTTTGGAGCCATTTGATTATGACACCCTCGATATCACAGATCGATCGCAAATCGAACAAATTTTCACACGTTGTTCAGATGTTGATGTCGTTATCAATGCGGCCGCTTACACTGCCGTCGATAAAGCAGAAAGTGAAAAAGATAAGGCTTTTGCAGTCAATGCAACGGCCATGAAATATTTAGCCGAGGCCTGTCGAGCAAAAGATTGGCCCTTATTACATTTATCGACCGATTACGTCTTTGATGGCGAAAGCATGCGCGCTTATCACGAAGACGATCAACCCAATCCGCGTAGTATTTATGGTGAAAGCAAATTAGCAGGCGAAAAATTACTGCGAGAAACTTGGGAAAAGCATGTCATCATTCGCATCAGCTGGGTGTTTGGACAATACGGAAATAATTTTGTCAAAACCATGTTGCGCTTGGCTTCTGAAAAAGAAGAGCTCAATATCGTAGGTGATCAATACGGATGCCCAACGGCGGCAAAAGATATTGCCTCTGTATTATTAACCATCGCAAAACATATCCATCAAGGCAATGCATATTTTGGAACCTATCATTATTGCAATCATCCCGCGACAACTTGGTATGACTTTGCCGTAAAAATTATTGAACTGGCGAAAAAATATCGACCATTAAAAGTAAAAACGATTCGAAAAATTACAACAGCAGAATACCCAACGCCGGCCATGAGACCTAAAAATTCAGAACTTTTAGTCAAAAAAATCACGGATGATTATGGGGTTTGCCAGGCGGAGTGGTTACCGTTTTTAGAAGCGTGGTTAACGCTTCTAGGCCGTTAAATTATTCGACGAGATTTTTATATTAAAAAATCGTGATTTTTTGCGGTGGTGGTAGCGTTGAAGGCTTCTTTTGCTGTGGGAGATCGGGCAAATGTTGTTTTGGCCTATGCTCCGCCCGTGAAGGAGAGGATTCAACGGGGGATGTTTTTCTTTGAAGCACGCTGCTAATGGCAGCGCCTATTTTCAAAAAAACATCAGCAAATTTTTTCCACCATGGCTTTATTTGAGCAAGCAGCTTTACTCTGGCTGAAATCGCATGGTGCAATTGTTGTTCCTCAGGTCGATTATTACCAGGCTT
>Ga0209417_1005394_pt1 | contig 14140 bp, 11 predicted proteins | sample RifGroF2_FD_184002 | JGI IMG/M metagenome (GOLD analysis project Ga0209417, IMG submission 184002) | Groundwater microbial communities from Rifle, Colorado, USA - Groundwater F2 (SPAdes) (version 2) | ecosystem: Environmental > Aquatic > Deep subsurface > Groundwater | place: Rifle, Colorado... | reverse complement strand
CTCGGAATATACATTCTCGTCTTTATCATCTGCGGAATTTCACCATACGACAGAGGAGTATGGTGGGCTGAGAATATACCTATCATGGCGATCGTGATATCTGCGGTGATCATTTCAAAATTCTTTAGGTTCTCTCCGCTCAGCTACATATTGATGTCCGTGCTTGTCATACTGCACACGATCGGGGGACATTACACATTTGAAAGAGTTCCGTTCGGCTTCATTACAGACATGTTCGGCTTTGAAAGAAATCATTTTGACAGAGTGGCGCATTTCTCGGTAGGATTCTATGCCTATCCAATAGCCGAAGCGCTTTTGAAAAGAAAACTCGTTAACACAAAATGGATACTCTACCTCTTCCCCGTCTTCGCGATCCTGTCAACCGCCGCGGTGTATGAACTCTTTGAATGGATCTTCGCTATTTCAGCGGATCCGTTAGCCGGAATGACCGTTTTAGGCAGTCAGGGCGACATCTGGGACGCTCAGAAAGATATGCTTGCAGACGGCCTCGGTGCTATCTTTGCGGTCTTCCTGTTCTATTTCATGAACAGGAAAGAAATATCCGGGATAATTAAGCTCTAACTAATACCAAACTGCTCCAACACCGACGCTGAACATGAACGGTGTGCTGTCTGTTTCGGGAAGAATGAATCCGTTAATAGTCAGATGTGCCTCCTGGGCTAAACTCTCGGCATAATCGGAGAATGAACCCCAGTCAACAGACCATTGAAATCCTTTCATATTGAATGAATCATCCCATGATTCGATTACCCACTCTTCTCCGGGAACAAAAGGATCAGGCATAGTTGACCTTGAAGCATTATAAGAATAAGTCGGCTTCCAAAACAACGCCAGCATAACGCCTTTCCAATCCGAGCGTGTAAAATATTTTCCCAGTCCGAAAGTGTAGCCTACCGGTATCGATGCGTCAATCGCAAGCAGCTCCATGTCCATGGCTTCCATTTCACCTGTCATATAATTAGCCGACACCGCTAAACCCCCGGTAAAAGCTGTCCAGATGTTCTTGCTTTTTTCATAATCGGGAGGAGAAATAAATTTTAAAGCTCCCATGTAAGAAGCTCCGAACCCGTTCATTGTAAATTCTACTCCTTCCTCATCCATGCTGGTGTATGTATAATTCCCCGTGATCCCGTTCGATATCAGAAACCCGCCTTTTTCAAGCCAGCAGACCCTGGTTGAATCCGAATCAAGCTTCTTGTAGTAGTCAAGGTTCACTTTGCCGGTTTCTTTATCAAGATTGATCTGAGGCTTTTCTGAACCTTTTTCCTGTGCGAATGAGTAGCTGAATAATAAAGCAAAAAACAAGATCATCAGACTTTTGAAGTTTATCTTTTCCATTATTTCCTCCAGTTAAATAACAGTTTCTATTTAAAATAATTTACTACAATATTTCGACCTGAACAAATAAAATAAATATTATTTATTCGTTAAATTCTGTTGATAATAAATATTAATAATCTTACTTTTATTCAGCTTATCAAACAGCGGAAGGCGGGTATGAAGATCATCAAAAAATATAAAGTGTTCAGCGGCGATTTTTCAAACTTCTTTATCACAGAATTCGAGGATAAGAACGGCAAGCTTCAGAATTGGGAATACCTTGAGCGTTCGAAGGATACCAAAGCTGTCGTAATTAACGCTTATCATAAAGACAGGATTATTCTCGTTAAGCAGTTCAGATATCCGATTAATATGTACTCGATAGAATACCCCGCAGGTCTTATCGACAAAGGTGAAACACCTGAATCTACGGCTGTCCGAGAGCTTCTTGAGGAAACGGGTTATGACGGGATCGTAACGCGCGTTTCGCCGCCTTTATGCACTTCTGCCGGCATTACGGGTGAGATCGTCTATCTGATAGATATGAATATTACTTCGGAGAAGAAGCATCAAATGCTTGACGAATCGGAGGAGATCGAAGTTCTTGAGTTCAGCCGTGATAATATCAAAACAGAACTACCCGAATATTTGAAAGCCCATCCTGACTGCTCGCTCGACAGCAAAGTCTGGGCGGCATATTTCGAAAAATAATTACAGCGCTCTTAGCTACCCCTTAATTAATAAAAAAAACCGACGCTTTAGCTATCGGTTTTTTTACAACTATGTAACTACTATAAATAAAACTATAGTGCTTTTACATTGTTAGCGCAAGGTCCTTTCTGACCCTGACCAATTTCAAATTCTACTGCCTGACCGTCTTTTAGAGTAGCGAATCCCTCAGCCTGAATTTGTGAGTGATGTACGAATAAATCTTTTCCGTCTTCGTCACTTGTGATAAATCCAAAGCCTTTGTCGGCATCGAACCATTTTACTTTACCTTTCATCATGCTTTTCCTTATTTGTGTATGGTGAATGTTTTAAGATCTCTATCATCGCATTCACCGTTGCGATGACGAAATATTTGTTTTTAATATCCTAAAAAACGCAGTCGGAATAATAATGCATTTTTTTCAAATAAGCAACAGGTTATTAATAAAAGAAATATACTTTATTTGTGCCGGATCTATCAGCTAAATCTCCTCTTTCCAGCTCTTATCCTTGCGGTCATACTGACCTTTCTTCGGCTGGATCACCTTAGACTTTCGGATGCTTGTCCGTCTTAGCTGTTTAATAAGTTCTATACGATCAATTACGACCGTATCTGAACCCGTGTGCCGGATTATTTTATTTTGCTTCTTTTTTTTCATTTTTATCGTGAGCTTCACATTCTTCTTTTTTTATCTGCGGAACTGCTTTTGCTTTCTTCAACTCGTCATTCTTTTTCACAACTGCGGCAAAACCCTTCACTCTTTCGTAAGGCTTGAACTCCTCTTTTGACAGATCGATATCGAACACCATATTCTTCGCATGACCTTCATTCCATAAAGCTACATTTTTGTCATACTGCTTAGTTTTGGCGTAAAGTTTTATCAGCGCCGGAAAAATATACTCTAAGTGATGCTCATATTCAGGATTGACTTTCGCGTCCTCGTACATCTTTATCGCTTCTGCATCACGACCCTGCTTTTCTAAAGCCTGCGCCTGAAACGCTATACTGTTATAGCAGACATGTCCTTTTCCGTGAAATGCTTCTTTCTGAACTGCATCTTTATTTTCTGCGGGCACATTATCAGCCGCGTTTACGGCCGCGAAAACTGCCAGGATCATCACCAGTTCGATCATTTTTTTCATTTTATTCCCCTTATTTGATTTTAAATAATTTTTTACTGTTCTCTGTCGTCACTTTTGCCACTTCCTCAACTGAAATACCTTTAATAAGCGCGATCTTTTCCGCAATGTACTTCAGATTTGACGGGTCATTCCTCCTTCCCCTGTTGGGAACGGGCGTAAGAAAAGGCGAATCAGTTTCCAAAAGTATATTTTCAAGCGGGATCTCTCTAACAACAGCTTCCCGGTCGTTATTTTTATATGTTATACTGCCTGTAAAAGAAATGTAAAAACCTTTTTCGATCAGCCTGAACGCTGTATCAATTCCGCCTGCGTAGCAGTGAAATACACCTTTATATTTGTCTGACACATCATTTATAATATCCATGGTTTCCTTCTCCGAGGCTCTGGAGTGAATTATCACAGGAAAGTTGTTCTCTAAAGCGATCTCCAACTGCTTTATGAAAAAGCGCTTTTGAACTTCAAGAGGAGTTCTATCCCTGTAAAGATCAATACCCGTTTCTCCGATAGCCACAACTTTTTGATGCTGGATCAGTGTTCTTAATGAATTTAACTCATCAATATGCAGTTTTTCAAGATCGTTGGGATGAAAACCGCACGCCGCATAAATTCCAGGATATTTTTCGGCAAGAGTGATACACTGTTCGTTCGATCGTATATCCACGCCGACATTGACTATCCCTTCGATGTCTGAAGCAAGAAGACTCTCAATAAGCTCATCCCTGTCAGGATCAAAATCATCAAAGTATAAATGAGCATGGCTTTCAAAAAATTTCATGATCTATCCTAACAGTAATCCAAGGAACAAATTGATCACGGGATATATTACCAGATCAAAAATTGAAAATCTGGTATAATTGCCTATGATAAGAATTCCTATCAGAATTTCAGCCTGCCTGTATGGTAAAAAACCCATAAGTATCTTAGACCCGTCAAGAGGCGGAATGGGGATCAGATTGAACGCCATAAGAACGCTGTTGATCGTTACGCAGAATATAAAAAAAGTGTCAACCAGGTTTATATCTCTTGAAGCGTACATATTTGATCCTGAAAAATATATATCTATACTTTGAACAAGACCGGTTAGAGACAGAATTTTATAAACAATTATCGCTAATATTATCAGTGTAAGATTAGATAGAGGTCCCGCAGCGGCAGTTATAGCCATATCCCTTTTCGGTCTTTTAAAGTTGAACGGATTCACAGGAACCGGTTTTGCCCCGCCGAACATAAACTGCCAGTTCGTCATAAACCCGAGCATCAGAGGAACCAACACCGTCATGACAGGGTCTATATGAGGTATCGGATTTAATGTCAGCCTTCCCATCCTGTAGGCTGTTTTATCGCCGAGAAGATAAGCAACCCAGCCGTGAGCCACTTCGTGGAATACGACCGAAAAAAGAAGAACAATTATCATGACGATTATGCCTGCATCCATTTTATCAGAACTCGTAGGTTAATTGAAGTTTGTTTTTAATATGCCCTTCTGAATCAAATGACTGTATGACCGAAGTTTTGACCGCCGAGGCTTTTGAAGATGCGTTCAGTCCGGACAGAAAATGGTTGAGCACGATCCCGCCCGCAGTATAATAGAACCATGTATCTGCATTCTCTGCCGACACCCTGATATCGTTATAGTTCTTTCTTTTTGCATCAGACACCCAGTTCCACTGGTCATCCTCATCTTCATAGCGTTCATTAAAATACCTGCTGATATTCCTCTGCTCGTTAAAGTCCAGTGTGTTATCGTAATTCGATATATGTATCCAGTAGCTGTCTGATTTACCAGACGGATTCACTCCGGCATAGAGCTCGGCATAATCCTTATATTCAGCTGTCCTGATTCCCGAGTAATAATTCAGTCCGGCAGCTGTTCCGATCAAAAAAATGTCCGTTATAAAAAATACTGCCGCTTCTTTTTTTAATCCGAGCCTGTATTCTCCCCATCCCGGTACGAGAAGCGATCTCCAGAAATATGAAAATCCGTCGTTGTCTTTCGACCTTGACTTTGATGTTCTGCCGTAACGGTCATAGTTGAGTACAAGATCGTTATCGATCCTGTCAAGATTGTTCATCAGGCCGGTTTCAGCCCATAACGACACGAATGCCGACAGGAGCAGAAAGAACGATATTTTTCTGACATTACTTTTCATTACCAGTTGACCGAGTATGTTATCTTATAATTATCAAGCCCGATCTTATCGGCTTTATCCGTATTTTCAATCCTTAATTGCGTATCGATATGGTATTTACTTTTGATCACATATGAAGCATCAAAGGCGGATGCGACATGGTTCAAAAGAGTTATCATCAGAAAGTTCGATCCCATTTCGTAAGCCTGATTGGTCTCGTCCCTGAGGTCTTCGTAAAAATCAACATAGGCCAGAGAATTGTAGCCGTCATCGCTGTAGTCGAAAATAATATTATTGCTGGGATCGCTGTCGTTGTCTTTGAACTTGGGTCTCATAACTTCAACATAAGTACCGTCTGAAGACATAATTGAATCTGTAAGCATTACAACAGATCCGTCAGGGTTGTATTCGTAACCTGTAAAATCATTCCAGCCGCAGGCGAACTGATGATATTTACCTATCATTTCATAGTACTGCTGGGTTTTAGTTTCCGGAAGATTATGAGTGAACTGCGACGACCCGCCGTCTAAAGATATCTCCACCCCGTTCCAGCCGTTGGGCATGTCTTTGAAAGAAAGTTCAAGCATATCAAAAACTGCAAGACTGTCATCTTCCTCCCATGACCAGTTATCTCTGTTACTGAAATATTCATAATTCCAGTAGTCCGCGGCATTGAACTCTTCTCCTGCGTCCATGCTGTTTTTGCTTTCCAGCCAGAATTTTACATTCTGGGTCATTCCTAAAAGACCGCCATAGTACAGCTCCTCGTCAAAATTCAGATCGGCGTATTCTCTATATTCATCTCTTCTGTCGTCACCGTCGCTTTCATAGTAATACCACATAGAGAGAGTCAAAGCCTCTATACCGAAAAATATACCGCTTCTAATATAATCCCTGCCGTAATATTCTCCCGCACCCGGAACAAGGAGAGACATTCCTGCCGCGATAAGAGGGCTTTTGCCTTCGCTGTATTCTGCTCTTTTCTTTGATTTTATCCTCGGAGTAGAACCCTGTGTCTCCGGAGGTGATCCGGCATCAGTATCATCCTGAGCCAGGATTATGTTTCCAAAACCGTTATATTTTATCAAAGGTTCGCCGAAAACGGAGATCAGCATGCCTGACAATATCAATGCGCCGACCGTAAATTTCCTGATTTTCATTTTTCTATCCTTATTTTTATTAAAATTCCGGGAAATCGAATAAAAGCGTAAGATATGTTCTTATCTCACGCCCGTATTCTACATTTTGATTTGTGAACTTGTCCAACCCGTATGCCGCTGAAAATTCCATAGCCATCGGATAGCCGTAGAAAAGCGATCCGTACAGCCTTAAATTAATTCCGATATCTGTTTTGAGATCATCTAAAGCTTCTGACGATTCTTCGCTCACCCAGGCCATTCCAGCTTCGGCGAAAACACCTGCGAACAGGTTTTTGAAGTTGAAGAAACCGAATCTTTTGTCGGCACGACCGACGATCGGAAACCTTAAATACAGTCCGCTGTACGCGGTCTTTGTTCCTCCGATGCTGTAGAACGAATAGCCTTTAAGCCCGGTTATTCCTCCGATATAATTATAGTAGAACGGGTCGATATCGTCGTCATCGAGCATAGACCCCTTAAATTTGAGTGTCATTCCTGAGCCGAAAGGCAGTTTGAAATGTTCTCTGAGCTCTAAAGAGAAGAGGTTGTAGTTATATTCTAAATAATCTTCCTGAAGAGTTCCGTAATCTGAATTTAAACTGAATCCTTTAATGAAATCTGTCTGATGCCTTGAAAAGTGAATTTCAGCCTGCCTTCCGTAAGTGGGATTTATATAATAATTATAGTCGAATTTAGACCTGTCGATATTAACATTGAAATTGAAGCTTTTCTCTTTAAAATATGTGTATTGCAGAATAAAATCACCGTAGTCCCCTTTCGCGTCATTCCTGAGATAAGCGAAATAGCCGTCGAAATTGAAATCGCCGATGATCCCTGTTATTTTTTTAGGCATAAATGTCATCGGGGTCTTGATCCCGAAATCAAATTCTTTTAGATTGTAGGTAAAATCAATATCATTTTCCTGATAGATCGGAATATCGTTCCCGAACTCGTCCTCGTAGGAACCTACGATTATACTTTCTTCCACAAAAGAGTTATCATCGTGCTTCTCAACATTTATTCCGAGTCCGTATAAAGTAGGCAGAAGGAACCTGTATTCGGCCATGGCGAACAGATCATAGTCGAGATTCATCGCAACGCCGAAACCGCCGAAAAGCGATATCTTTTCTAAAAAATCATTTACCATAAAATACATGCCCGGCTTGAATTTGTTATCGTCAAAAGTGATCCTCGGCATAATCAGAATGTGCTCAAAATCGTTGTTGTAATTAACAGCAGTTTTTAAGCGGTTCAGGTCGGGTTCAAATACATAGGCTGACGACATAACTTTATAATCAATATAATTTGCCCGGTTCGGATCACTTGAATCCCCCTTAGACTCGCTGATCGAATATACATTTGTTTTTATTCCTTTATAATTCACATACACTAGCATGCTGTCATTAACTTCGGGGTACAGAGCACCGCCTCTTACGTTAGTGACCGCTATTTCCTCACCTGTTTCAAGATTTTTCCTGTAAATATTGAAGATCCCTGATCTGTCGCTTGAATAATACACGCACGAATTGTCTTTTGAGAAAACAGGGTCGCGGTTATCGTAAACATCCGATACAAGATTAATTTCATTGCCTGAAAGATCTACTGTAACTATATCCCTTCCATATGTGTTTCCGGATTTATCCACCAGAATTTTCGAACCATCCCTGCTCCAGCTCGGAAGATAGAACTGCGTACCGTCGTTATATCTGGTTATAATACGCGAACTGTCTTTTTCTATATCGTATAAATAAAGGTTCCTTGTTCCGTCAAATGTAGCCACATAAGCTATTTTTTCTCCGTCTGGAGATACTGCGGGATTTCCTGCTCTCAAGCCTTTTGTCAGCTTTTCCTCGTTTTTCTTTTCGATGTCGTAAACGAAAATATCGAGTATCTGATTCCCGTATATACTGTATGAATCTATCCTTGAAAAATAAATTAATTTACTGTCGGGAGACCATGAATATGATGAGAACATCACTGCCGGGACTATCATTTTAACCGAATCCGTCCTTAAGTCCTTCAGGTATAGGTTCCTTCTGTAATATGTTGCTTCGCCGTTGTCCTTTGTTGATAAAAAGGCCAGATATTTTCCGTCAGGCGATAATTTCGGATGTGAATTGACGAAAGCGGAGTCTGATATGTCTTTACCTTCATTTACATTGCTTTCAATGATTTTTGTAAGCTCTGTATATCTGATCTTTTCCTGCCCGATGAATTCGTTATACAATTCCTCCACATCTTTACCAAGTGACCTTTTAACTGCCTGCTCGAAGGTGAATGAGGATAATCTGCTCATCTCTTTGGTCATATCGTAGAGTTTCTCTTTTCCGTACTTTTTAATCAGATGCTTAACAAAAGCGAAACCTGTATTATATACCGTTTCAGCCTCATGTGAGGATTTGTTGATAAAGTCAAGAAGCTGTTCATACCTCAAAGCCTGACCCGTCAGTATTCTCTCTCTTAAAAGCATATCCCTGCTCGAATCCCAAAAATCAAAGTGAAGGCTGTCTATCGCCTGACTTTGTGCGATACCTTCGGCGAACCATGGCGGAATTATATTGAAAGGAAGGCTCGCGGAAGCTAAAACATTCGGAAATCCGGTCAGTACATCTTCCCTTTTTTCGCTTTCGTAACCGGTCCACTGAAGATAAATTCCCGGGATCATCTGCGAGGTCTTTCTGGAAACCTGAAGATGTACCATGTGCGTGAACTCGTGCGCAAATACATTGGAATACCAGTAATGGCTGCCTCTGAGCTCGGTGTCGAACGAAGGCGCCCACAGAACAATTTTGTCGGTATAATAATAAGCTCCGCCGTTGGCAGTATCGTCAAAATCCGCAACTACTACATGCAATTTCTTCGGAGGAACATAATTGTATAATTCGGTGATAGGTTTAAATACTCTTTCTCCGGCATCGGCAAATCTGAGAGTACTTCTTTCTGTTCCGTTATGATAATGGAATATAAAATGTTCTGTTTCATAGGTCTTCCATTTAAGCTCAGGATGATTGTATGATCCGAGCATCTGGGAAAAGATCATCGCGGGTAGTAACAATATTAAATAGCTGTAATTTTTCATTTATTTGATCACCGCAACTTTCACTTTTCTGACTTCTTCATCCGAATCAGATTTAAACCTCAGGATCGCATTGTATATGCCTGAAGGAACATTTCTGACATTCCATACCAGTTCACTGTATTCACCCGTCGAAGTAAAGTTCTGCTTTATATCATCAACCTTATTTCCGTTTATGTCGTAAATGTCTATTGATAACTCGCATGGAAAATTCAGGAAGAATCTGAAGTTGGTCTCGTCTCCTTTTGCAGGATTAGGCCAGTTATAAACATTTTTTGATGTTATCGTAGTCGGAGGTGTCCAGTTATCGAAAGTATCTTTAAGCTCCACTACGCCTTTTATCGTGTTCAAATAATCGTTCAGTCCGCCTGTGCCGATCTTGTGATAGGTCAGAATTCCGCTCTGATTGAAATTGTACAGAAATATACTTCCATCAATTTCAAGAAGCCCTGAATTTTTCCCGAAACCGTTCATTGTTCTTATATTTTTTGCTTCATAATCTCCGTCTGTAGAAATTACAACATAATTTGATGATGAATCGATCAAGGCTATATTACCGTTAAAAACAAACGCTTTTGATATCTGTCCGAGATCCGTGCTTAACGGGAATCCGTTCTCATAAACTCCGTTTCCATTTTTCAGACTTAATAAATTTCCATTAGCTGTTATACTTTCAAGTTTTGAATCACTTTCAATGTCATTCCAGCACAGCCTGACAGTATCGTCATTCTCGGTAAATGAAAATACTTTAGCTGACGCCTGAGGCGGGGTAATATCTGAAAGTATAAAGCTGTAATTTACAGAATCCTGCGGCAGAGTTCTTGTTTCAACTGCATAAGGGTTCTGCGACAGATCAATTGTAAATAGTGTGCTGTCGTTTTCACCTTTTATGAAAACAGGAAGATCAAAACTGCCATTCAGAACGGATAATTTCTGAGCGTTCTTGAACTCAGTCGAGATATTTTCCAAAGCAAAACCGTCATTAAATATAAAAATACCGTTTTCTGTCGGGATGATCCTGTCAACAGGCTGTGAAATTATCTTCGCAGACAAATTCACGGTCTGAGGGGATCCTAATTCTAAATCCGCAACAAAGATCCTTGTCGAGTCGTAGCTGACAGTAAATACATTGTTCCCGATCTGAACAGGCATAAGATCCACTGAAACGGAATCGCCAAAACTTCCTGAATAAATAAGAGAATCTTTATCGAATATTTTATAGTTTCCGCCCTGACTTGCAAAAAAATGTCTTATGTCACCCGAAGTATAAGGAAGACCGTCGTCAAGATAAGCTGGCAGATATATTCCTTTCCCGAGTTTTGGATCAAGCTTTCTATATAGTAATGTATCTTCAAAAGTATATGAAAAGTACATTTCTCTTCCTGACTGACTGAAATCGTAGAGCTTTATTCCGGTTTGAATTCCATCATTCGTGTCCGCTCTCGGGTATGATACCGAGCTGAATTCTACTTTATCAAGGTCTTTATTTGCATATTCGAGCCATGTTTCGTTTCCGGCGAAAAATGCGTCATCAGCCCATCCGAATTCAGTACCGTAGCCGTTGTCAAGAAGCCAGTAGTCTTTCCCGATGTCGAACGAACCGTCACCCTCCTCAATATACACGCCCCTGTGATCGTAATCGTCATTAATTAGATTGTTCTCAATATTGTAAGTTGTAGTTTTCCTTTTATCAATATGCCAGATGAGTATTCCTCTTGCGGGGACTCCGAAGTTGAAATCATTATCTTCCACCCTCACCAGTGTTTTGAAGGCCGGGCTTAGAACTTCGACCTTCTGAAATCCGTCCTCATCGTAATAAAATCTTAAGCTGTCACCGTTACTGTCATAACCTTTTATCGAATTATTTTCATTCAGGCTTGGATTTTTAGCCGTTATATTTTCTAAAAGCAGATATTCATCCGAATTGAGATCTATCTTATAAATAACCGAATCGGCTGTTGATAATATTCTTTTCCAGGGCGTTGTGATCTCTGAAATATCGTTCCATCCCTTGAGTTCTTTTACCCATGCCGTAACTCCTGCGGGAAGCAGGCCTGAAAAATTCGCGGATCCCTGATCCATAAGCCCGAACCTTCCTATACAGCTTTGTCCGGTTCCGGAAGAATACATGTTCGGTATTCCAATCCTGTGCGCGAACATGAGGCAGGATATCCCGCTCATGCCTGCGTAATACCAGTTGTCTTCAAATATCTGCCATTCGCACTCCGGAAGTATAACGGAATTATCAATTACCGTTCCGTCATGAGCAGTTATTTCATTGCCGTCAAGGTCATCAGCCGATAAGAATACCGAAGGAATGTCGAACGGAGTCTCATCGTAACCCGGATTGAATTCCTGTCCCGATCCGGCATGAAAAATAACGAAGGTATTATATCCCGCGAAACTGACCGTTGTATCCTGAGATACCTGCGACCAGGAATGCGCATAAAGCGAATCAAGCCTTTCGGCAAGCACTTCGTCTCCGTTGTTAGGATTGTAGTACCATATCGGGTGGGAAAGAGATATTACAGTATCAAGTACTTTTATATCTGAAAATGTAACTTTATTTTTTGATTCAGCCTCAAAATAGTTCTTAACGAATTGAAGCTGGTCTTCGAAATACTCTTTATTATGCGGAATAGGATCTATCAGCATTGTATCGGGATATTCCACATTGAATTTCCCGTTCCCTGTAGTATAGCTGAGGCTATCCTCTTCGAACTGAACCATTACAGCAAGAATTCTGAGATCTTCAGATTTTTCAGACTCTACGCCTCCTGCTACGCTTTTGAGTTCCAGCCGGTTTGCGCCGTTAAGAGCGAGGAACATCCCTAACAAAAGTGCAGATAAATATTTAATTTCTGTTCTTATCATCCGGATCCCGAAATTGTCCTTTAAAATCCTATATTAAGAGAAAATCTCATAGTGTCGGTAAGCGGATGCCCTTTACCTGCATCAAGGTATGAGAAGTCGAAAATATATGAATCGTATCTTAAACTTGTTCCGTATGTGGTCGCGCTTATATCGCCCATATCGTCGTTCCAGAATCCCATTCTGAGAGAGATCATTTTGTTATACCAGTATTCTGCGCCGAGTCCGTAAACTATGTCCTTCACGCCGTCTTCATCAGTCCATGATGTAAACACGGCTGTCCAGATCGGGTCTGTGTAGTTCCACTCATCCGAAGTATCTATTCCGTCTTCGCCCTCGTCAAGGTCTTTTCCTTTTCTGACGAGAAGCTTGGTCATGTCACCGGTAAGCACAAGTGAATTGAAATCATCGTAAAAAAGGTAATACGCAAGCCCTGCTCTAAAAGTAGTCGGCAGCGGATCAGCCTGCTCGTAATCAATATAAGATATTTTGGGGCCGAGGTTGGTAATAGTAACTCCTATGTCAATATCATATTCAGTCTGATAGAGCATACCGAGATCCAAGGCCATGCTGTGTCCTGTTCCGGAGCCTTTTTCATTTCCCGCTCCGCTGTCTGATAAATGAGAGTATATGAATTTTGAGTTAAGTCCTATAAAAAGATTGTCCGAAAGATCTGTTCCGTATGAAAGCGAGACAGCTGTTTCATAAGTTCTAAATGTGCCCAGTTCAACGCCGTACTCATCGGTTCTGGTCTGTTCACCGAGATAAAAATAAGTTATGTGACCACCGACAACTCCCAATCCGGGTATTTCCTGTTTGTATGCCAGAAAATCATAATACATGTCGTTCAGATTGAATCCCGGCAGCCAGTTCGCATGCATGAATGTAAGCTCTCTTCCAGATTGTCTAGCCAGACCTGCCGGATTCCACCATGAAGCAGTAGCGTCGTCAGCTATCGCAACGAATGAATCGCCCATCCCTGTCGGTCTTGCGCCAGGAGAAATGGTAAGGAAAACGACTCCAGCCTCAGATGGCCTTGAGGTTAATTGCGATACTGCAATAGCCAGAAATAATATTACGGCTGCTGTTTTTGTATATTGAGTGAAACTCATTTTTATCTCCATTCTATAGATTTCTCTGAGTATTGTTGAACTGATTATTGAACGCTTTGTTCATTTATCTGATTTTTTACTGCTTTGAAGAGATTTTCAAGAAGAGCAGTGTGCGTGAGGGGACTGACTCCGCCCGGTACGGGTGTAATAGCTTTTACACTATCTTTTACATTATCAAAATCCACATCGCCTACAAGTTTAACAGTACCGTCGGGAAGTTCAATTTCATTCATGCCTACATCCACAATAACCTGCCCGGGATTAGTAAATTCTTTCGTAATAAACTTTGGCGAACCGATAGCAGCCACCAGTATATCGGCCGTCCTGCAGATTTCCTTCAGATTTCGCGTTCTTGAATGACAGACAGTTACGGTCGCGTCAACGCCCTTCTGTAAAAGCATGTTCGCAAGCGGCTTTCCGACAATGTTCGATCTGCCGATTATTACGACATGCTTTCCGCTGAATTCTATTCCCGATCTTAGAATAATATCTTTGCACGCCTGTGCTGTATTTGGAGTAAAAGAATCCTGGCCTAGAACGGTTTTTCCAGCGTTATAAGGATTCACGCCGTCAATATCCTTTTCGGGCGATATTGCGGCAAGGATCTTCTTTTCATCAAGC
>Ga0209417_1005390_pt1 | contig 14145 bp, 10 predicted proteins | sample RifGroF2_FD_184002 | JGI IMG/M metagenome (GOLD analysis project Ga0209417, IMG submission 184002) | Groundwater microbial communities from Rifle, Colorado, USA - Groundwater F2 (SPAdes) (version 2) | ecosystem: Environmental > Aquatic > Deep subsurface > Groundwater | place: Rifle, Colorado... | reverse complement strand
ATCAGCTGTCAGCGAAAAGAATTTGCTGAAGACTGAGGACTGATAGCTGATAACTATTGAGCGACCGAAGGGAGCGAAATGAATACTGGTGCAATAAAAGCTGGTCGGGCGTATGTCGAAATATTCGTCGATAAGAATCCGCTTATTAGAGGTCTTCGTTCTGCCGAAAAATCACTTCGTTCGTGGGGCACAACCATATCTTCAATGGGACGTCGTACTATGCTGGCAGGCGCTTCAATTGTTGGCGCTCTTGCGGGCGCTTCTGTAAAAGCGGCGGCGATGGGCGATACCCTTTCCGATATGGCAACAAAAACAGGAATGAGCGTAGAGGCTCTTAGCGGACTTGGCTATGTCGCAAGTCAAACGGAGGGCAGCATTGAAGATGTCGCTAAGGGTATCCGGTTCATGCAAAGGAGTATCTTTGAGGCCGGCAAAGGGACAAAAACAGCCGCTGAAGCGCTTGGCCAACTTGGACTTACGGCAAAAGATTTAAACTCAATGTCGCCTGACCGGCAATTCATTGAATTGGCCGACCGTATCGGCTCGCTCAAAAATCCGACAGACAGGGCTGCGCTTGCGATGAAGATATTCGGCAGAGCTGGTACAGAGCTGCTGCCGATGTTCGCAAAAGGCAAAGGCGGCATAAACGCACTAATCGAGGAAGCTAAACGGCTTGGACTGATTATGAGTACCGAAGATGCCGAGTCGGCATCGGTGTTTCACGATGAATTAAAAAAACTTACCGCTGTTATGAAAATGGGGTTGTTCCGGGTCGGAGCGGCTCTGATTCCAATATTGACTGACATGGCCGATAAGATAGTTGCGGTTGTAGCCAAGATAACGGAGTGGATTAAGATTAACAAGGGAGTTGTCGTAATGGCACTGTATATCGGTGCCGGTATCACGGCGGCTGGTGCGGCGTTCTATGCACTTGGACTTGCGATGACGTTCTCTGCCAAAATCCTCTCCGTTGTTCTCGGCGCGTTTAGTATCCTCAAAACGGTGTTGCTGTTCATACTCTCTCCGCTTGGCGCGATTGTCACCGCACTCACCGCGGGAGTTGGGGCGTTTCTGTATTTCAGCGGATATGGTGGCAAGCTGCTCGCCTGGCTTGGGAATAGATTTGTTGAATTGAAGCAGGATGCGACAAAGGCTTTCAATGGAATCAGTCAGGCGCTTGCCAAAGGTGATATTGCACTTGCCGCTCAAATCCTGTGGCTCACCTTGAAGATGGAGTTCCTGAAAGGCAAGCAGGTATTGTTAGAGATATGGCTTTCCTTTAAAAACAAGTTTTTGGAATACTGGAATGGAATCGGATATTCGATGGTTCTGGTTTGGGATACAGCTGTCTACGGCATAAAGATTGCCTGGATTGAAACAGTTGCTTTTTTGAAGACAGTCTGGATAGGTTTCAAGTCGGTTTTTGCGAATGTCTCCGATTGGTGCATCAGGAAATTGATGGGCATTTATATCTGGTGGCAGAAGCTGCTCAATCCCAAATTTGATGATAAGTTTGCCAAAGGCTATGTTGATGATTCTCTTGCACAAGATAAAGCCGACAGGGAATCTGAAAACAATAAAGCATATTCTGACATTGAAAAAGACAGAACAAACTCTCGCTCAAACGCATCATCGGCGTATCAAAACAATGTGAACACAACGGCTGGGGCGTATGCAAATGATTTGGCCGCAAACGACAAGGAAGCGGCAGACAGGCTCGCGGCTGTCGGTGCGGAACTTGACAAAGCAAAAAGCCAGTGGCAATCATCGCTTGCAAAAGCCGCAGAGCCGGCGGCGGGAAAAGCCCCTGCTCTGCCGAAAGTAATGCCGAAGTTTAGCGATATGGTTGCAGCCGGTGGCGCTACGGCTGTTGGAACATTCAGTGCATCTGGACTATCAGGTCTTGGCGCTGGCGGTGTAATGCAAAAGATTGCAGCTGCATCCCAGGAAACTGCCAAAAATACCGCAGAAATAGCGGATAACACCGAAGATGGTGGTCAGGAGTTCGTCTAATGCCGGATGTAACTTGTGAAGAAAAATATCTTGGCAGGCAAGTTGTCAGTTCACAAAGCGGAAGCGCACAGGTTGAATACATTATTCAGAACACTGACGATGATGCGGCGGCTGTTTCGATACTTCAATCAACCGCGCCTGATACCTGGAATAATTTACCAAGAGTATCGTGCGAAGTTGCTCAAATTGCACAGATGATTTGGGAAGGTGTCGCCAAGTATGGTTTCCAAAGCAACAATCAGCAGCAAAGCGAGTCGAACTTTTCTTTTGAAACCGGCGGAGGCACTCAGCACATCACGCAAAGTTTATCGACTATCAGCAGGTACGCGCCATCGGGCAAGACCGCACCTGTATTTGATGGCGCTATTTGCGTTGATAACAACAGCGTAAACGGCTGCGATATTATCGTGCCTGTTTTCACATGGTCTGATACTTACATATTTTCTACCGGTGTTGTAACGCCAACCTACAAACAGACTCTTTTTGCACTCACCGGCAAAGTCAATAATAGCTCGTGGAGTGGATACAGTGCCGGTGAGGTTTTGTTTATGGGGGCATCCGGCTCAAAGCGCGGCAATCGCGGCGATTGGGAAATTGCGTTTAAGTTCTCAGCAAGTCCGAATATCACAGGTAAAACAATCGGCTCGATTACAAACATCGCAAAAAAGGGCTGGGAATATCTGTGGGTCAGATATGACAATGATACTGACACAAACGCGAAGGTTTTGATTAAGAAGCCTGTTGCGGTCTATATTGAACAGGTTTATGAGTATGGTAATTTTGGTGGGCTTGGAATTTAAAAATGTCTGACAGTTTCAAAAGGGTTCAGCCTGGTCAAAGGCTTGCTATTCCGGCAAGAGCATACAACGTGATGCTCGAAACGGCGGAAGCCTATCAGCGGAACAAGACCAGCGGCGGCGATGGCACAGGTCAGGATGGCAATTCTAATTCTGTTTATATTAAAAACAACAGCTCATACGCAGATATTGACCGGTTTGGGATTCTTGGGATTTCTGATGTAGTTTTCAGTCCGGCGGATGCCGATGCTCTGCCGCAGTTTAAAAACAAGGTTGTATTGGCTGGCGATATACCGAATATCGCTGCGCACAGTGGTGGGCGTTTTGTTATTTGTGAAGAACCTATACCACACGGCTCAATTGGCAGGGCTTTGGTCTATGGAGTTAGCCCGGTTCAGATAAATGTAATTGATGAATCGAATATGTTTGCCGACATCAAGGATTATGGATACGCCTATTTAAACAGCACATCAAGCGGCGCAGTCTCAATACTCTGGAAAGAGGCTGGCACAGGATTAAAATGGGCGATTGTAAAATTAGGGATTGACAATCCATCAATTGTTCGCGCTCGAGTCTATTCATATCCCAGCGGGTCAACTCTTTATGTTCAGAGATACAATTCAATTGGTATGTTAATAGACCCTCCCGGCCAGTATGGTACTGGCGTTCTCGCTGTTAAATGTATTATCGTTGGCAGCGGCGGCAACCTTAATAATTGCATACCTTCGTTAAATACAGGTAGTACAGTATTTATAGCAAAGTATCCTGAATACAACTATCAGACTTATGTAACAACGTATTCCTGGTATTGTACGCAGGTTTTCCAAACTATTTACACAGGTCAATTCTTCCAGCCGGTTGATGCCGGCAATGTACTGAAATTGAAAATAGCGGGGTGTTCATAATGCCTGTGTTAGATGGTTGCGTAAAGTTTTATACTTCCCAGTCCGATTCAGGGTTTTATCTGGTGTACTTTAATACGAGTACGACTTGCCGCAGCTGCCAGTACAAAGGATGTCTGATGGAATCCGGCGACCACGCCGGGCAGGTAAGGGTGATAATAAACGATGGTACTTGTAATGATACTTATTATGCGTGTATTGATTGGGACAATGGCGGTTATTTTAAACTGACTATCCCGGATACCTGCTGTCAGGTTTGGTTTGATGAGTGTGATAACAGCGGTGGTGATTACGGCTGTGGCTGGGAGGCAGGTTTCGTACCAAATCAGATAGTTGTCCACATAAAGGGCATTCGCAGATGCAGCGATGATACAATTATCGAAGAACTTGAAGACAAATGCTTTTGTTTAAGCCAGAATAACGACCCGGGCTGGGGGTGCGATAATATGAGTTGGGCGGGAGGCCGTGCCAAAGCAAAGCAATATGAGGATTATTTAGCTGCTAATGTCCAATCCGGCGACCAGTTTATCCTTACTGTTACCAATGCAGATAATTCAGCTTCGCATACGATTACATATACCGCAACATCAACAAATCGAGATACCGTTGCGCAGCAATTGGTAGGTCTATGGAACGCTTCGACAAATCCACTATGCACACCTGTAACCGCGACGTATTCCGGCAGTCGTGCCTGGTTTGAGGCTGATGTCGCAGGAGCGCCTTTCTTTATCACTCCATCGACGATAAACGGCGGCAGTGCAGATACGCAAACTCTCGTAAAACGCGTTAATCGTGAGAATTATGGTATTCCTTATGGAGATACCTATTATGGAGTGTGTATTGGCGCTGGTCAATCTCCTTTTGGCAGTGTTCAAATAGAAATAAATTTTTCCACGCTTGAAGAATGTAACTACGGAATTTATGGTACGGCATTTAGTTACTCTGTGCCAAATCACGGGGTTCAGTTTTGTCAGCAGTATCCGGATTATTGTTCAAGATGCCCACCTTGCAGGGCTACTGATTACAGCCTGCCATGTCCACCGAATTCATATTCAAATTGCTATGTTCAAGGCTGCTGCCACGACTATCAGGGTAATCTTATATCACCGCAAGGATATGGTGGTACAGTTACGCTGATAGATGTTACCGGCGTTATTGAGCCGGAGATTTGGTCGGCGGGTACATCATATACTACTCAAAGTGTTGTTATTGGCTCTGATGGCAAAAAGTATATATGTATTCAAGACCATACATCAACAACATCAGATGAGCCGCCTCTTGGAATAAACTGGGAAGATTACTGGAAGCTGATGGAGTGTTTATGATTTGCGATAAAGTAAATAAACCCGTAATGACCGCAGAGCAAATATCCGAGTGTCAGATGTGTATGCACGCTTCTGAAAAGAAAGTCTGGTGCTGTCTGCTTGGCTGCTGGATTAAAGAACAGGCAATTATTACAACATCAAACAAAGTTATACCCAAGCACCATAAACCTGTCGTTGAAAAAGCAAAACCGACCCTGCCGCAGATGGCGGAGAATTTCGCAAAGGCTATGATTAAATGGGGTGGCGGCGGGTTCAAAACTGTTGACAAGGAAACGTATATCAAACGAAGGCAGATATGTTCTGCCTGTGTTGATGGCTGGCGGTGTCCGCATTGCGGCTGTATGCTCTGGGCTAAAGTGGCTCTGCTGACAGAGAAATGTCCGGAGAATAAATGGTAAGTTTGATATTTTATAGAAAGGCTTTGCGACTCCGATGGCTGGTGGAAAGACGAGAGAACCACACAGAGTTGGATTGGCTCACTAAAACATATTCAGTTGTATCAATTAACTTTTTTAAGGAGATATAAAATGATTCCAGAAACAAAACCACTGCTCTTAACGGTTAATGAGGCCGCCAAGGCCCTTTGCATATCTGCCCGGACGCTCTGGCAAATCACAAAGGAGGGCAAGATTAGATCTATTCGGATTAATCGGTTAGTCCGCTACGACCCGCAGGATTTAGTCGCCTATATCGAACAGCAAAAGAAGTTTTCAAATTATCAGATTTGAAATTGTAATCACCTTTTTTGTGGATTGAAAAGCTATGGCAAGTATTTCACGCTCTTCGTCTGACAACAGGCGAAGTATACAATTTGTTTGCGCAGACGGCAAACGCAGGACAATACGTCTGGGACATGCCTCGCAGAGGATGGCAGAATTTACAAAAATTAGGATTGAGTCACTGCTTAGCAGCGCTCTTGTGGGCTGCTCCCCTGACCCTGAGATATCACGCTGGTTGGCATCTCTGGGCGATGTAATGCTCAATAAGCTCGCAGCGGTTGGTCTGATTCCCAAGAGGCAAGTGGTCACACTTAAGAACTTTATTGATGCCTATATTCAATCCCGAATTGATGTCAAGCCCGGCACCCGCATGTCATATCTGCATGTCCGCAATAATCTGATAGACTATTTCGGAGAAAATAAGATTCTGCGTGATATAACTGCCGGCGACGTGGACGACTGGAGACTGTTGCATTTAATGGGCAAGAATTTGGCCGAAAACACTTTGCGTAGACGCTGCGGCGTTGCGAAGCAGTTCTTTCGCGCCGCCATTCGCAAGGATATTATCGAAAAGAATCCGTTTGAGGGTGTAAAGGTGGCAGTGCAGCCTAACCGAGCCAGAATGTATTTTGTGACGACACAGGAATCAGAAAAAGTGTTGGAAGCTTGTCCCGATCAGCAGTGGCGGCTAATATTTGCATTGTGCAGGTACGGTGGTCTGCGGTGTCCTTCAGAAGTTTTGGGACTCAAATGGACAGATATTGATTGGGCGTGTTCCAGAATGGTTGTCCACAGCCCGAAAACTAAACACCACCAAGGTAAAGATATTCGCACTGTGCCGATCTACCCAGAATTATTGCCGCATCTGCAGGATGCATTTGACCAGGCAGTTTCAGGCACTGAATTTGTAATCACCCGCTATCGCAAGAAAAATTCTAATCTTCGCACATCCTTTGAGCGTATCATTTGTAAAGCACAATTGAAACCATGGCCAAAACTGTTTCAGAATTTACGCAGCAGCCGGGAAACAGAGCTGACGCAAAAATTCCCGCTGCATGTTGTTTGTGCGTGGATGGGAAATAGTCAGCTCGTGGCGGCAAAACATTATTTGCAGGTTACGGATGGACATTTCCAGATGGCAGCAGGGCGAGATGATGTGGTGCAAAATCAGAGGCAGCATAATACTGCACAGGTTAGTGCCACCGTGCAGTTATAAACAGGGGGAATTGCTAATTCCGAGACATGCTCTGGCATGTGAGAATCTGCGAGCCAAAAGTGAAATATTATAAATTATCAGGCCCGCCCACAAGAAATCGAACAAGATTTTGTAAGCGAGGCAATTGTAGAGATTTATGGCGGGGGTGGAAAGTATGCGTTGCAGAATCCCATTAATCTGATTTTCACATCTCACAAGAATGCTGCGAACGAGAATGTTTAAGTAGCAGCTTTATAAAGAGTTATGGTGGAGGTGAGGTGCTATAAACATTTGTTATTATTTAACTTACAATCCAAAAGTAGTGTAATTGTTGAAGTATATTGAAATATTGTGGTTTTTTTTTGTTGACTTACCTTGACCGGTAAAGTACAATTACTTAACCAGTTAAGTAGAACATAAAGAATGTGAGGTTGCAAGTGACTACAAGGGTGACAATGTCGGAAATCACTACTGTCCGGTTGAGCTAAATTCATTTTAACATAACTCGATTAAATATAAAAGGTTGCGAGAGAAAATGATTGTTTTCGATTCCAAGTCAGCTATAACCAACGGCCTTATTAGGTGCACCTTCGCACATAAAGGGCTGGCTGATGAATACCGACCGAATAATTTTCTCGCAAATCATGGACTTCATTCCCAAGCATCATTTCAATCAATGCGTCCGTCGCTATCGAGGCAATCACCGCGTGCGGAGATTTTCGTGCTTCGATCAATTCCTGTGCATGGCTTTCGCACAACTGATGTTCAAATCACTTCGCGACATCGAAATCTGCCTGCGTGCGATGAAGCCAAAACTGTACCATGCGGGCTTCCGCGGCAACATCGCCAAGAGTACGCTGGCCGATGCCAACGAAAAACGCCCGTGGCAGATATATGCCGACTTCGCACAGATACTCATTGCCAGGGCACGAACATTATATCGCGACGACAGCTTTGGCATCGATCTCAAAAATACCACCTACGCACTCGACTCAACAACCATCGACTTGTGTCTGACGTTATTCCCATGGGCACAGTTTCGCAAACACAAAAGCGCCGTCAAGGTGCATACGCTGATGGACTTAAAAGGCTCTATACCCTGTTTTATCCGCATTACCGGCGGTTCTGTTCACGATGTCAACTTTCTCGACGAACTGCTTATCGAGCCTGGCGCGTTCTACATCATGGATCGCGGCTACATCGACTTTGCACGACTCTACACTTTTACAAAGAGCATGGCCTTCTTTGTGACACGCGCCAAGACCAATCTCGATTATACACGCATCAGCTATCTCACGGTGGACAAATCCACCGGTCTTCGCAGCGATCAAACCATTATGCTGCGAGGACTGAAAACTTCAAAAGACTATCCGGCACCGCTGCGCCGCATCAGTTACTACGATACCGACACCAACAAACGGTTGGTCTTTTTGACCAACAACTTTATGCTCGATGCGATCATAATCGCCAAACTTTACAAGTGCCGATGGCAGATCGAACTTTTCTTCAAATGGCTCAAACAAAATCTGCACATCAAAGCGTTTTTCGGCACATCAGAAAACGCCGTCAAAACGCAAATATGGATTGCCGTCAGCGTCTATGTCCTGATCGCCATCATCAAGAAAGAACTGAAACTTCAGCACAGTTTGGCCGAAATCCTGCAAATTCTCAGCGTTTCCATTTTCGAGCAAGTCTCGCTACAACAAATACTTACAGAAATTCCTATGAAAAATGAAAATTTTAAAAACTATAAACAGTTGTTATTATTCAACTTATAACCGGACGGTAGTGATAAGTAATGTATTGTCAACAAGTTACATTAGAATATAAATGGAGAAAATCGGAAGGTTTTAATGGTCGTAAGCCATTATTAAATATAGATTTATGGATTTTTACAGAAAGGAGATAGTCATGACATTTCTAATGAGCAGTACAGTATTGCGTACGGAGCAGGAAAGATGTTTACGGCTTTGATTGGCACAAACATCAGTGGTGGATTGTATTACTATTTATTATTGTGGTGATGTCTAATAACTCTTTGGCAACTCGATACAACATTGCAGTAGAAAGTTGGGGGGATAGTGCTTGGAAAAACATACTCGATGACCCAACAAATGAATATCGTTATAAAGTGTACACATCAAACGGAATTCAAGACAGTATACATCATTGGGAACGTGATTACGAAGCATCAAAAGTATGTTGGCGAGTGGAAAGTCTTGAGACTGATTGGTTAGGCATACGTCCCAGTAATACACACCCGGTACACTGGCTTCGGGAAGAGTTTCTGCAATACTCAAACATTGAGATATATCCTAATGTAGATCCTTTAGCCGAGGCAATCCGATCGTGTCATCAAGAAGGCTGTAAACTTTACGCCTATGTGACTTTGTTTGATGAAGGTGCTCCAATATCAGTTTTGTATATAGATTTGGAGCCATTCCCATGGCAGTCCCGGTTCCAGCAGCAGCATCCTGAATATGTCGTTGCCAGTCGTGATGGGAACGACAGGCAATGGGGAGTATTGGAGTATGGCTATCCTGACGTTGGCGAAGAGATATTGCGACGTTTGGAATACTACATGCAAAATTATGATATCGATGGATTACTTATAGATACGCGAACACATTCTAAACCAGCAGATTCCGGCGATCAATTTGGTTTTAATGATGTTGTTGTCCAGGATTTTAATAGCTTATACGGCGTCAATATTTTGACAGATGTTAGGTTACGCAGCTCAAGCCAGGATTATGATCCGAATAATGCTTTGGTGGAAAACTGGCGTGAGCTGCGTGGCGAGTATGTTACTGATTTTTTACGTGATCTGCGTGCGATGGCAAACACATATGATGTAAATATTATTGCGGGTATACCGCAGGCGGATCATTTGGGGCCGCCTATAGGTAATATCGTGATGGATTGGCGCACCTGGGTCGATGAAGGATTAATTGACGAATTAATTGTAGGTTATATTACTGGGATGCAACTGTATCCCAGTTATGATGATGTTACTTTACACTATTTGCAAATCGATGATTATAATGTTATAAACACCAGGAGCTTGACATCTTTGGCAACATTTCGGGATTTTATAAACAGTAGTGATCATCCAGAAATAAAGCTTCAGTATGGTGCGATTGGCAGATCAGCAGGATATACACCAAATGATTTTTCCAGTCAATTAACATATTGTGATGATTTGGCTATATCCAGTGCAAACTTTGATGATGTATATGCTGATCGGCCGGATATTCGTCCTTGGGTAGGTACTAAAGTTTATACGGATTTTAATGACTATGCTACTGGTAATCTAAATGGTCAACAAGCCCAGACAGGTACATGGGTTGCTCCGACAGATGATCAGGTTCAGACCAACATTGTTCATGGAACAGGTGGCAAAGCAATAACAGCAGTGCGAAGTGTAGGACCGGCGTATATTAATTTTGGATCAGCGATTTCACAAACTGGTATAGAATGGAGTTTCTGGATACGGCGTGCATCATCAAGTTCCCAATGTATCTTTATGTTGGGACCAAATACCGGAACTGTGCGAGTAGGTTTCTATGTTACAACGGCAGGAGCTATCAATTTGTATAGCGGAACCTCTTGGGTTCAAGTGGCAGGCAGCGGCACGGTTGGAGTGGGGCAATGGGTTCGTCTGCGAATGTATGTAAATACTGCCACCGGGATATCGGGAGCCTTTTATTTGAAAGATGGCGACAATGAGGAAACTGTCCTATCACAAGATTTCTCAGTTTCAGGTACATTAACCGATATGCAGTATTTGGTGATTGCGCCTCAACCAGGTACTGGAAATACCACATACATAGATGAAATGGAATTATTTGGAGTTTTGCCAAAATTGACCAGCTACCAGGCATCGCTTGGCGGACCTACTCCCTTTCCTGATTGGATTTACCCAGAGCAGGGCGTTCGAGTAGCTCAAGATTTTGCCAATGGCGATATGTTCTCAACCTTTAAGAGCGGTCCTTTTGGTGATGATACGGCGGTTGATGCTTATTGGACTCCAATATATGCATTTGACTCCAACGATATAAATGTGCCTTGTATTGACCCTACTGTTTCATGTTGTAGTGGCCGTTCACTGAAAGTTCGTAGAGGTTCGGATATTCCGTCCGCAAGGACAAATATTACTGTGCCCGATGGTGCTGATTATAAACTACAGTACTGGGTCTATCGTGATGATAATGATTCAGCGGCGGTGGTTTCATTGGGTAACGATGCTAATAACGAATTGCTTGTGTATTGTGACTCAACAGGTTCACTAAAAATTTATGACAATAACTCGCTTAATTACATTGATACAACTCTTGACATTACCTCGCGCATTTGGACACGGATACGCATTGCAGTTGACCGAAGCGCAGGTACATATAAAGCTTATCTTATGGCTGATGGGCAAGCTGAACAGAGTTCGGCAGCTACGGCATATATTTCGGAATGTAACAGCGTAAATACTTTAACAATAATACCACAGTTACCTTTAGGTAATGTGTCTCATTTTGATGATTTTCTGTTAAAAACAGATTATTTACTTGAACAAAGTTTTGATAAGTTAGCTGTAGGTTCAATTAGTATGGGTGTGGGGCGTACCAATTCGGTCAATGGGCGTTGGCGTGATGTCGCGTTCGATGCAAATGATCCATCCGTAGTAAGTACAATTGCTCATTCGGGCTCAAACTCCCTTCGCCTTGGCCGTTTTGAAACTGCAGGCGATGGTACAGGTGCTTCTTGTGTTGGCTGGGTAAAAGATGGAATTTGTCAGGGTGTCGGGTTTGAATTTTCCGCTTACTATTACCCGATCGATTTCGGTGGAGGTGTCCAGGGATCGTGGATGGTATATCTGAATAATTACTATAAATGCCAGAGCTCATTTGGACTGGGTTGTTTTATGTCCAGTAACGGGACGTTTTATGTTAGTGAAAGGACAGATCCAAACAATCAAAGTTGGACAAGTACTGGCATGAGAATTTCATCAAATCAATGGACCGGTGTTAGATTAGTTGTCACAAGTTGGGATGACAGTAATGGAATTGGCCTTTACGATGCTTACCTTGATAATGGAACGGGTTGGACATTGGCTAAGGCAAATATTCAATTCAACAGCAAACTGCTCTATGACCGCGTAAATGCTGTATATATTGTTCCACAAACTCCAGCGGGCACATCTGGTTATATCGATGATATTTGTTTAAAGTATTCGCCTGTTAAAATACTCCATCAAAACATGGATGATTTTGCATTAGGCTCGATTGGTAGCGGTATTGGACATGCTGCCACAAGTGGCGGGCGATGGCGAGATGTTACCAGTCAAAGCACAGAGCCTTCCATTGTTGACGAGATTGACAGTAATGATCCAAATGCACCAATTCCACATTCAGGACCAAAATCTTTGAGGATAGCTCGTTGGACTACACTTGGTGATGGTACAGCTAGTTCTTTTGTGGGCTGGACATCGCTTAATGGGGTACCTACAAATGCTAAATTTGAATTTTCTGCTTATTATTATCCATTAAAGATTGATGATAGTAATCAGGGATCCTGGTCGGTGTTTATTAACAACTATCACAAAGTCCAAACATCTCTTGCGGTTGGTTGCATTATCGATAGGGATGGTGTTATTTATGTCTTTGAGCGGACTGATCCTAATAACCAATCTTGGAGTCATTCAGGACATTTGATAGCATCTCAGCAATGGACGGGTATCAAATTAGTTATCACTGATTGGAATGATGGAAACGGGATTGGTTCGTATAATTTTTACTTAGATGAGGGTTCAGGGTGGAGTTTGGCCAAAAGCGATATAAAATTCAACAGCAATTTACTTTATGATAATGTCAACGCAGTCTATTTTATCCCCTGTATACCAACCGGTAGTATGAGCGGATATATCGATGATATTGATATTTCTATTGTACCAAGTACTTGGTGAGTTTTAGCCCGCATATTTCATAGGGATATCAAATTCAGGGTTGAAAATTATTTTTAGCATAAATTCGGCTAAATGCGCCTGATTCGGCACATTGTGCGCAAACTCCCCCTTACCCCCATACAAACATTCAGGATTTTCCCGGCTATCAGCCAGACGCAGCGGCAGGTATCCGGCTTATCAGACTAGCAAGTACGCAGGCGAAAAGTTCCTTGAGTGGATAGCCGCCAGCAAGATGCAGCACAATGCGACGTACTGAACATGTAATGCGTGCTCCGATCTTGAGCAGCTTCAGGCGTATCGTGCAAACTTGTGCAGCAGCCAACTCTGTATCGGCAAGACCTTCTCGTCGAAGCGTATCCATCAGAATATATGCCGCCGCTGACAGCAGCACACGGAACTGATTGGCCACAAAATCATGGCAACTGGTGCGATCGGCAAATAATCCCAGCTACTGCTCTTTGATCCTGTTCTCCGCCTCACCACGCTGACAATATAATTCATCATAAAGTTTTTGCGGCCCACCGCTCAGATTGGTCACGATGAAACGGGTGTTTTCTCCCTGTTGCAAATGCTCGGCCTTGACGATCACTCTGCGCTGCTTGTCCCACGTATCGGCTGCGTACACAAACTCGCCGAATACTCTCTGCTTCTGCTGCATCTGTTCAAACTGCGTTTTTGAAATAGTTGTAAATTGCTCGGCAAGTCTTATAAGCACCGCATTGCGGGCAAGACCGATGATATAGCCGACATCATGTTTATCACACCAGCGCATAAGCCTCCATCTGCAAAAACCGCTGTCTCCGCGAAAGATAATCCTTACATTCGGCCATGCCTGACGAATCCTTTGCACAAGCAGCTTCAATATCGCTCTGGAGTGTTTAGCGCCGTCAATGTCGGCAGGACGAAGATATGCCGCAAGCAATTGATCGCCGCAGAATACATACAACGGCAGGAAACAATAATGATCATAATAACCGTGAAAAAATCTCTTTTCCTGATTGCCATGTATCGGGTCATCGGTGGGGTCAAAATCAAGTATCAGCTCATCCGGTGCTTGAGTATATGAGGCAATGAATCTTTCCACAAAAACCTTTGCAATCTCTGCAAGCATCTTGCGGTCAATCCTGTTTTCAAGTCTGCATAAGGTCGGCGGCCAGGCCAGCGGCATATCATCTTTGATGCCGCGTTCAGAAATAATCTGAAACAAAGGGTCTTGGCGAAGCGATTGATGGTCGTTGAGG
>Ga0209417_1005388_pt1 | contig 14150 bp, 10 predicted proteins | sample RifGroF2_FD_184002 | JGI IMG/M metagenome (GOLD analysis project Ga0209417, IMG submission 184002) | Groundwater microbial communities from Rifle, Colorado, USA - Groundwater F2 (SPAdes) (version 2) | ecosystem: Environmental > Aquatic > Deep subsurface > Groundwater | place: Rifle, Colorado... | reverse complement strand
CGCTGGCTTTGCTGTTCGGCACACTATCAAGGTAGACTGCAAGGGTGGTTCGATAACGGTCAGGCAAGGATGAACGATATGGAAAGTTCCAGCAAACAGGCAGCACCGGCAAACAAGCTGACGCCCAGTGCCATCACCCATTATCTCGGCCAGTATGTCGTCGGCCAGGAAGAGGCCAAAAGGATATTGTCCGTGGCGGTGTATTCGCATTACCGCAAGCTCGGCAAGCGGCGGCCGGATTCGGTGGAGGTCGCCAAGACCAACATCCTGCTGATCGGGCCGACCGGCACCGGCAAGACGCTGATGTGCGAGACGCTGTCGCATTTCCTGAGTGTGCCCTTCGTTACCGCCAACGCCACTTCGCTGGCGCAGTCCAAATACGTGAACGAGGAGATCGAGGCCCTGCTGCTGCGCCTGCTGGAAAAGGCGGGCGGCGATATCGCCAAGGCGCAACGCGGCATCGTGTTCATCGACGAGGTGGACAAGCTGAAGACGGGTACCGAGCAGCAGGGCGTCTCGGGAGAGCGCGTACAGCATGCCATGCTGAAGATCATGGAAGGCACCTCGGTGCGCATCGGCGGCACGCAGACTATCGATACCACCAACATCCTGTTCATCTGCGCGGGGGCCTTCGTCGGGCTGGAGAGCATCACCGCCAACAGCCAGGCCTACGGTTTCATCGCTACTTCGCAGGACGACAACCAGAAGATTCTTGACCGCCTCAATTCGCGTGTGAAGCCCACCGACCTGTTCAAGTTCGGCCTGATCCCGGAATTCGCCGGACGCCTGCCCATCATCGCCAACCTGGAAAGTCTGTCCAAAGAGTTCCTGGTGAAGATCATGACCGAGCCGCGCAATTCCATCTACAACCAGTTCCGCGAGATGCTGAAGGACGAGGGTGTGGAGCTGGTCATCGAGGAAGCCGCTTTCCGCCAGATCGCCGAGATGGCTTTCGAGTACAAGGTCGGCGCGCGCAGTGTGCGCGGCATCTTCGAGGAGATGCTGATGCCGGTGATGTACGCCATCCCTGACCGCCCGGAAGTGCGCAAGGTCGTGATCAGGTCGCTGTTCGAGGAGGCGGAGCTGCTCACCGCTTCGTGATCACCTGATCCGCGGGTTTTGCCATGAGCGCGTCTCTTCAGTACGCAAACCAGCAACGACTCATCGCCGCGCTGCGCGACCCGCGGCGCTATCCGCATACCGCGAAAAATGTCGAAGTGATCGAGACGCATATCTCCTGGGTGCTGCTGGCCGGGGACTATGCCTACAAGATCAAGAAGGCGCTCAACCTCGGTTTCCTTGATTATTCCACGCTGGCCGTGCGGCGCGACTTCTGCGACCAAGAGCTGCACCTCAACCGGCGCACCGCGCCGGACATCTACCTCGATACGGTCGCCATCGGCGGCAGTACGGAGGCGCCGGTGTTCGGCGCGCAGCCGGCCATCGAATATGCGGTGAGGATGCGCCGCTTCGATCCCGCAGCCACGATGGATCACCTCCTGCTGCAAGGCAAGATAGAGGCGCGGCATATCGACAGGCTGGCAGCCGTGATCGCCAACTTCCATTCCGGTTTGACGGTGGCGGCGGCCGATTCCGCGTTCGGCACGCCCGCCGCGATCCATGCCGCGGCGATGCAGAACTACGAGCAGTTGCGCGCATTGCTGCCGGGCAAGGCGGACAGGGCTGACATCGAAGAACTGGAAGCCACCACCGAAGCGGGTTTCGCTGAGGGCAAAGAGATGTTCGCGCGGCGCCGCGCACAGGGTTTCGTGCGCGAGTGCCACGGTGATCTGCATCTGGGCAACATCGTGCGGCCGGGCGACGAGCCTGTCCCGTTCGACTGCATCGAATTCAATCCGTCCTTGCGCTGGATCGACGTGATGGACGAGGTCGCTTTCGCGGTGATGGACCTGCTGTATCGCGACCATGCGGATTTCGCCTGGCGTCTGCTGAACGCGTATCTGGAGGCGAGCGGCGATTACGGCGGACTGCCGGTGCTGCGTTTCTATCTCGCCTATCGTGCCGCGGTGCGCGCCAAAGTCTGCGCCATTCGCGCCGGTCAGGCGGATATCTCCAAACCGGTGAGACAACAGGAGTTGCTTGCATGCCGCAGCTATCTGGCGCTGGCGCGGCGCTGCCTGGCGCAATACGCTCCGGCCCTGATCATCACGCACGGCCTGCCCGGTTCGGGCAAGACCACTTTTTCGCAGCTCGCTTTGCAGCAACTGGGCGCGATCCGCATCCGTTCCGATGTCGAGCGCAAGCGTCTTTTCGGATTGGGCGTACTGGAAAGCAGCCGGGCTAGCGGCGGTGATATCTACAGCCGCGAAGCGACGGTGGCAACTTACGCGCGACTGCACGAGCTGGCGCGCGAGTCACTGGTGGCGGGCTACACCGTGATCGTGGATGCCGCCTTCCTTAAGCGCGGGGAAAGGGAGTCGTTCTGCCGACTGGCACTGGAGATGGCGGTGCCTTTCGCCATCGCTTCGCTTTACGCAAGGGATGAGGCGTTACGCGAGCGCATCCGGCAGCGGCGCAACGACGCCTCGGAGGCCGACGTGGCGGTACTGGAAAAATTGAGTGCGGTACAGGAAAGGCTGACGCCGGAGGAGAGCAAGTTGGCAGCCAGTTTCACTACCGCAGAGGCACCCAATAGCGCGGCGAATACACGGGCCTGGAAAAAACTTTCCGATTTGCTGGCTTGACGCTTATGCGCGCTGGATCTTGAATGCGTGCAGATCGCACACCTGCGAATAGCTGGCGGGCATGGTCTTCAGATGCGGGACGCACACGACCGTGTCCTCGTTGCTGTTGTGCTTGAATGTGTGGACGCAATTGTCGCAGGTCGGGTGCTTTGTCTTACCGTCATGCTGATGAGACTTCTGTTTCTTGTTCATGCCACTCCTGCAGGTTAAAAACGGGTCGCCATGCTATTCACCCGCATACGGGCGGACGCACGTTGACATACAGATTCGATGGCGCAAGGGGGTAGAAGAACGGGCATGGGGAAGAGCCTCCATGTCGCAGTCCCGCTGCCGTAGTTTCCCTTAGGCCGGAGACTTTGCGTCGATACTTTTCAGTATGTTTGCCAAGTGGTGCGTACAGTACAGCCTGCGCAGCAGAGGGTCAATCGCAAAAGCTAAAGTGTTTGTTTTTGCTTGGACGTCACTGCGTCTGCTTTTCCAGCTCTTTACGCTGTTTTTCCGCTTCTTCCTGCTGCGTGGTGTTCACATCCTTGGCTTTGTCGAGCGCGTTGCGCTGGTCTTCGAACAGTTTCGGCGGCGGGGTGTCTTCTTTCTGGCCGCAGGCGTTGAGCAGAAAGATGAAAAGGATGGAGGTTATGCGGTAGCTCATATCACTTTCCTCAATCGTTGGGGATGGCGGTGCCGATGGGGCGGGCGAACACTTCGTCGACGCGGTTCTTGTCCATGTCGACCACCTCGAAGCGCCAGCCGTGCCAGTCAAAGGTCTCAGCCTTCTTCGGGATGCGACCGACGGCGGTGATGACGAAGCCGCCGACGGTGTGATAGTTGCCGAGGTCTTCTTCCGGCAGCGAGGTGATGCCGAGCTTGTCTTTCATCTCGTCCAGCGGCAGCAGTCCGTCGAGTAGCCAGGAGCCGTCCTCGCGCTGCACGGCGAGCGGCAGTTCGTCGACCGAGCTGGGCACATCGCCGACGACGGAGGAGAGCAGATCGCTCAGCGTGACCAGGCCTTCGGTCTGGCCGAACTCGTTGACGACGATGGCGAGGTGGGTCTTCTGTTTGCGGAAGAATTCGAGCACGCCGATGAGCGACTGGGTGTTGGGGATGAACTGGATGGCATGGGTGGGCAGTTTGCCGAGGTCGAGCTGGTTGCCCGCCAGCAGGTGTTGCAGCAGTTCGCGGCTCTCGATGTAACCCATCACCTGACTCAGTCCGCCCTTGCAGACGAGGAAGCGCGAGACGCTCTGTGTCTTGATCTTTTCCAGGTTGATCTCGCTGGGGGCCTGCAGGTCGAGGAAGATGATGCCGTTGGCAGGTGTCATCACGCTCGCCACCTTACGGTCGTCGAGACGGAACACGTTGCCGAGCAGTTCGCCCGAGGTGCCGTCGAGGCCGCCGTCGCGGCGCCCGGCGGTGATCATGGCGCGGATCTCGTCCGAGGCGACATGCGCGGCGCTCTCCTTGAACGGGAACAGCGCGAGCAGTCTTTCGCTGGCGACCGATAGTGCCCAGATGAAGGGGCGGTTGAGTTTTGCGAACATCGCCATGGCGGGGGCGAGCAGGGAGGCGATCGCTTCCGGTCTGGCCAGCGCGATGCGCTTGGGGATGATCTCGCCGATGACGATGGTGGCGAAGGTGATGCTGCCGACCACCAGCAACAAAGCCAGCGGATATTTGGCGAAGGTGAGGAAGGCGATATCCGTCTCGATGAAGGATTCGATGCGCGGCACCCACATTGCTTCGCCGAACACGCCGAGCAGGGTGGCGAGGGCGGTGAGCCCCGTCTGGGTAGCGGCAAGCAGGCGCGAGGGCTGGCTGCGCAGTGCGGCGGCGATGCGCGCACCTTCGTTGCCGGCTTCGGCCATCTGCGTGAGGATGGCAATGCGGCTTGCGCCTATGCTCATCTCGGACATGGCGAAAAAGCCGCTGAGCAGGATCAGCAGCAAGAGTATCCAGAATTCCATGTTGTTCTCCTAAAGGGGAGCTAGATCTTGCCCGTATCTTGGTCGTGGCCGTGCTTCTTGTAAAGCACCGCCATCAGTCCCGCCATCAGCAGACCGAAGAAAAGGATGATGAGGTTGAGCGAGAGCTCGAGTTTCTCCATCAGGGCGTACAGCCCCAGCATAAGGAAGATGCTGATGTTCTCGTTGAAGTTCTGCACGGCGATGGAACGTCCCGAACCGATCAGCAGGTGGCCGCGATGTTGCAGCAGCGCATTCATCGGCACCACGAAGAAACCAGCCATCACGCCGATGCAGATGAGTAGCAGGATGGCGAGTAGCGGATGGGTGATCGGGATCATCACCAGCACCATCAGGCCCATGCCGATACCGACCGGCAGCACGTTCACCGCATGTTCCAGTTTGATCAGGCGTGCGGCGAGCACGGAACCGATGGCGATGCCGAGGGCGAACCAGGCGATGAGTTTGGCCGCTTCGCCGATGCTGTAGTGCAGGGCGACGCCCGCCCAGGCCAGCACCAGCAGGCGCAGGGTCGCGCCCGCGCCCCAGAACAGCGTGGTGACGGCGAGCGAAACCTGGCCCAGCGGGTCTTTCCACAGCAGGATGAAGCAGTGCCAGAAGTCCTTGAGCAGGAACAGCGGGCTGGGGCTGAGCGGCTTGTGCTCGATGGGGACGAGCGGGATGTAAAGGTTGATCAGCGCCGCCAGCAGGTAGACAAAGAAGATGATGAAGATCGCCATTTCGGCGGGCGTGACGAATGAAGGGACATGCAGGTATGACATGATCGTGTGTGCAAAGCTGGGCGTGATGAGCATGCCGCCGACCACCGCGCCGAAGATGATGGCGGCGACGGTCAGGCCCTCCATCCAGCTGTTCGCCCACACCAGCCGTTCCGCCGGCAGGTATTCGGTGAGGATGCCGTATTTGGCTGGCGAATAGGCTGCCGCGCCAAAGCCGGCAAGGCCGTAGGCAACGAGCGGGTTGATGCCGACCAGCATGGCGACGCATCCTGCCATCTTGATGGCGTTGCTGATGAGCATCACGCGGCCTTTCGGCAGCGAGTCGGCGAAAGCGCCGACGAAGGGCGCGAGCAGAATGAACGAAAGAATGAATGCCTGCTGCAGAACGGGCGTTTGCCAGCTGGGTGCATGCACTTGCTTCAGCAGGGCGATGGCGGCGAACAGCAGTGCGTTGTCAGCGAGCGCAGAGAAAAATTGCGCTGCGAGAATGGTATAGAAGCCGCGATTCACTTTAACTTTTCGTTTGAGAGACGGTGTTTTATAACACGAAAATATGAGGCCTGCTATCATTCGCGGCACTTAAACCGCGCTTTCCCGATTTATCCATGTCCCGTCCGATACAAGCCCGCATCGACCTTTCGGCTTTGAAGAGCAACCTGCGCGTGGTGCGCCGTCTTGCCTCCAGCCGCATCATGGCGGTGATCAAGGCGAACGCCTACGGCCACGGTCTGTTACGCGCCGCCGGGGCACTGGACGAGGCGGAGGGCTTTGCGCTGCTCGATGTGCGCGACGCCATCGCCCTGCGCGAAGCGGGTTTCCGCCAGACCATCCTGCTGCTGGAAGGCTTTTTTACGGCGGACGAATTGCCGCTGCTGGCCGAATACGAACTCAGCACCGTCATCCACAACCTGCAGCAACTCGCCATGCTTGATGCCTATCCGCGGCGCGGCAGTCTGTCGGTGTGGCTCAAGATCAACACCGGCATGAACCGTCTCGGTTTTGCACCGGAGCAGGTTCCCGCAGTGATGGAAAAGCTCAAGTCGCATCCGGCGATAGGCGAGGTCACGCTGATGACCCACTTCGCCCATGCCGACGAGTCGGAAGGTGTCGCCGAGCAACTCGAACGTTTCAAGGGGTTGACTGCTGCCTATCGTGCACCGCGTTCGCTGGCCAATTCCGCCGCACTGCTGCGTTATCCCGCCACCCATGCCGAATGGGTGCGCCCCGGCATCATGCTCTACGGTGCCTCGCCGTTCGCCGATACCAGCGCACAACAACTCGGTCTGCAGCCGGTGATGACATTGAGCAGCGAGATCATCTCGGTGCGCGAACTGAAGGCGGGTGACCGCGTCGGTTATGCCGGGCTGTTCCGCGCTGACAAGTGCATGCGCATCGGCACCGTCGCCTGCGGCTATGCCGACGGCTATCCGCGCCACGCGCCGACCGGCACGCCGATACTGGTGAACGGCCAGCGCGCACGCACGCTGGGGCGGGTGTCGATGGACATGCTGAGTGTGGATATGAGCGAGGTGTCGGGTGCGGAAGTCGGCAGTCCGGTCACCCTGTGGGGCAACGGTATGCCGGTGGAAGAAGTCGCCGCCGCCGCCGGGACGATCAGTTATGAACTGATATGCGCCTTGACTGCGCGCGTACCGGTCGAATATTGACGCAAATAAAAACGGGCGGCGCGATCGCGCCGCCCGTTGTCTGAAGTCAGAACATCACTTCGCTTCGTTACACTGCAGTACGTTCTGTTTTCCGACTTCTTCGGTGACCGCCTGGATGCCGGAACCGCCTACAAAGACGCCCATCTTGATGTACTGCTGGAAGTAATAGTTCTTCCCGCCTTCGGCAGTGAATTTAAGGGTGTTGTCCCCGAATTCTGACTCGGTAGACAAAGTGTGCTCGCCCGGGGTGACTGTTTTGTGGAAGTAAACGCCATTGGCAGTTTCGCCGATGCCGACGTTGTCGATCATGAGTCTCTTCTTCAGCGCTTTTCCGACAAAGTTATTGCGATAGATATAGACGCCGGCCTGATCGGCGGCGGGAGCTGCGAAGGTCTTGCTTGCCGCATCCTGCTCTTTGGGAGCCATCGGGACTGTCGATGCGCAGCCGGTCAGGATGGCAAGTGATGCAACAACTACCAGGGTTTTCAATGATGTACTGATTTTCATGGTGCGCCTTTCACAGTAATTGGACGAGCGATTGTTTGACAATCGCGCGATAGCCTAGCATAGCCATGATAAAAATGTGGGATTGGGTATTGCTATGCGTTGCCGGGAGGCCATCGATCGGATCGCGAGCGATTTGATGCATAAAATTGGCAATTGCGCGCGTTCCCGTCACTGCGGGCAGTGACGGGAACGCACTTTAGTTCAGGCGATACGGAAGCGTGCCGCCAGTTCGTCCAGCTGTTTGCTGAGGTCCGTCATCTGCTGGGCGGATGCGGCGGTCTGGGCCGAGGCCAGATTGTTCTCTTCGGTTCCCTGGGCGATCTTTTCGATGCGTTGCGCGATGTCGCGGGCGGCAAGGGACTGTTCCTGGATCGCCGAGTTGATGTCGTCCACCGCATGCGCGGCGTGCTGTGCCGCATCGCGGATGCTGCTGACGGAATCGCCGGCCTTGCGTGCCAGACCGACCCCGTCGCTGACCCGCTTCACCCCTACCTCCATCTCATCGACCGCCAGTTTGGTGCTGTTCTGGATCTTGGCGATCATGCCGGTGATCTCCTTGGTCGATGTCGCTGTCCGTTCGGCGAGCTTGCGCACCTCGTCCGCCACTACGGCAAAACCACGGCCCTGCTCGCCGGCGCGCGCCGCTTCGATGGCGGCATTGAGCGCCAGCAGATTGGTCTGGTCGGCGATGTCCCGGATGGTGTTCACGATTCCGGAGATCTGCGCGGAGTACTCGTCCAGGCTACGGATGGTCTCGGCGACGTGGTTCACCGCCGTGGCGATGTTTTCCATCTCGGTCGCCGCACTGTGGATGATGCGCCCGCCTTCCCCGGCCTGTTCGCTGGAAGTCTGACTGACGCGGTAGGCCTCGCTGGCGTGCTCGCTGACCTGATCAATGGATACGGAGAGTTCTTCCATCGCCGCGGCCATGCCCGATGCGGCTTCCGATTGCATCTCGGTGACTTTCGAACTGCTGTGTGCGGAGTCCGATACGTCGCCGGAGGTCTTGTTCAAGTCGCTGATGCCGTCGCGGACACTGGCGATCAGTTCGTGCAGGTTGTTGCGCATCACCGATAGCGAGGCGGTCAGGTCGCCGAGTTCGTCCCGGGTGGGAGCGGGCAGGGGGCGGGTGAGATCGCCCGCGGCGATGGCATCGGCGGCATCCTGCGAGGACTGCAGGCCATTCTTGATCCTGCGGATGAGGAGCAGGGATTGACCCAGCAAAACAAGCGTTCCCGCCGCGAACAGAATGGTGAATACCGTCATCCCGGTGGTGGCTGCCTGCCTCGACTGTTCATACTCGCTCTTGGCGACGCTGGTTTGGTGCACGATCAGCTTGTCCATCGCGTCGTGCAAGGCCTGACGTTCTTCTCTTCCCCCCTTGAGATACGCGGCCAGCACCGACGGGCTGTAGTTGCCCGCCATCAGCGCATTGATCGCGACATCCTGCTTGCCGCGCCAGGCGGTGCGTTTGGCATCCACATCTGCGGCGAGCGCTTTCTCGCTGCCGCTCATTTCGCCAGACATGTATTTGCGCCACATCTGATCGACACCCTCCCTGCGCTCCTTCACGGCATTCAGGTGCCGGTCGAGCGGATGGTCGTGGATCGCGGCGAGTTGGCCCGAGGGGTCGTGCTGGAACGACAGCAGCACTTCGGAAAAATTCTTGCGTGTTTCGGCATCGATCCTGGACAACTCGTACATGGGCATCGCGCGGTCTTCGTACACTGTCTTTAAAGATCGGGCCGAAGAAGACAGGCTTTGCCAGCCGATCGCGATCGCGATCACGAAACAGAACAGCCCGCTGAGCGCCAGGAACCACAGGCGCGGAATGATGCGGATGCTGCCGAGCTTTCGAGCCAGACCCGAGGCCATGCTGTTGCCGACAAGTTGGCCCTCGTCCAGTTTGAGGTTCTCATTGCCACGCATCTGCGCGTAGAGCTTTTCGGCGGCAGCGGATTCCTCGCGGCCTGCAGCAACGCGCACCGAGACAAAACCGGTACCATCCGCCAGAGGAGAAGCATAGGCGCGCACCCAGTAGTGGTCGCCGTTCTTGCGCCGGTTCTTCACCAGTCCGCTCCACGGGCGCCCCTGCTGCAGGGTATGCCACAGGTCGCGAAAGGCTTCCGCGGGCATGTCGGGATGGCGCACGAGGTTGTGCGGTTGGCCCATCAATTCTTCTTTGGTGAAGCCGGACAGCTCGACAAAAGCGTCGTTGGCGCGGGTGATCTGGCCTTTGAGATTGGTATAAGAGATGACCGTCTTGCCTTGCGGAAAGGGGTGTTCACGTCCGGTGACTGGTTGGTTGTTTCTCATCTGGTAATCCTTTGAATATGAATCGCTAATGTGGCTATTGGCTTTGAATGATTATACTTGAGTAAGTATGTATATTATTTTAATTACTGCATTGTTAAAGCCTGAGTAGGCAGTGAAAAGCAATGCAATTCATTAAGTTGCTGCCGGGATATAGGGGGAGGAGCCTGTCTGCCCTGGGATGCAGGGCGGGCATAGTGGGTCAAGCGCGGTAAGGAGAAATGCCGAAGCGTGTCAGGTCGGCAGTCGCTGCAGGAACTGTGCTGCCGGTTCCGGTCTGCCGAAAAGGTAGCCCTGATGAATGACCGGTCCCCGCAGGTTGAGGAACGCGGCCTTGAGGTGCATGTGCTGCGCCACCAGCAGGATGGTCTCGACCAGCGAGGCATCGTTGGCGTCGGTGGTCATGTCCTGCACGAAGGTCTTGTCGATCTTGATTTCGTGGATGGGCAGGCGCTTGAGATAGGACAGCGAGGAATAGCCGGTGCCGAAATCGTCCAGCGAGAAGTGGATGCCCATGGCGCTCAATTCCACCATCTTGGCGATGACGTCGTTGATGTTGTCGATCAGCATCCCTTCGGTCACTTCCAGCATCAGGCGCGCGGGATCAACGCCGGTGTGGAGGATGTTGCGCTTGAGCTGGTCGACGAAATCCGCCTGGCGGAAATGGCGCGGACTGATGTTGACCGAGATGCGCATCGTGGAGGTCGACATCTCCTCCAGTGTCAGCAGGCGGCTCACCTCGGCGAACACCCAGTTGCCGATCTCGACGATGAGGTTCGATTCTTCCGCGATGGGGATGAATGCGCCGGGTTGTATCAAACCGCGCTGCGGATGCTGCCAGCGAACCAGCGCTTCCGCGCCGACCGTCTTTCCTGCCGCATCCACCTGGGGTTGCAGGAACACGCGCAGCTCTCCCGCTTTGATGGCCTGGTGCAGTTCGCGTTCGATATCAAAGCGCTGTTTGGCGACCTCGTCCAGCGCCCCCTCGAAGAAGGAGGTTTGGCCGTTGCCGCGCGTCTTGGCATGATGCAGCGCGGTGTTGGCGCGGCGCAGGATGTCCAGCGGCGCATCTTCGTCCCGGTCCGGGAACATCGCGATGCCCAGACAGGCGGTGAGCGTGATGTGCTCATTCCCTGCCTTGAATGGTTTGTGCAGCGAGGCATGGATCTTGTCGGCCACGTGCAGGGCGTAATGGGCTGCCGACTGCTGTTGCGGGGCAAGGTCGGTGAGCAGGATGCCGAACTCGTCGCCCGCGATGCGTGCGACGACATCTCCCTCGCGCATGGTATGGGACAAGCGTTCGGCCACTGTCTTGAGCAGGGTGTCTCCCAGCTCCTGGCCGCCGGCGTCGTTGAAGGTCTTGAAACGGTCGATATTGAAAGCGATCAATGCGCTGAAATGGCTGGTGCGCCGCGTCAAACCCAGCGTCTGTGTCACGCGTTCCAGCAACAGGGTGCGGTTGGGGAGGCCGGTGAGCGTATCGTAGAAAGCCAGCCGGTTGATCTCCGCCTCGGCCTGTTTTTTGGCAGTGATGTCTTCCTTGACCGCGACAAAATGGGTGATGCGCCCGTCCGGCTGGCGGATCGGGCTGATGACGGCGTGTTCGGTGTATTCGCTGCCATCCTTGCGCTTGTTGTGGAACTCGCCCTGCCAGATTTGGCCATCGCTCAGGGTCTTCCAGAGATCATCGTATGTTCCCTTCGGCGTCTTGCCCGAATGCAGCACGCGCGGATTCTTGCCAAGGACTTCCTCGCGGTTGTAGCCGGTGTTGCGAACGAATGCTTCGTTGACATATTCGATGTCGCCCGCGAGGTTGGTGATGACGATGCTTTCCGGACTTTGTTCCACCGCCAGCGAGAGTTGGCGCAACTTCTCCTCGTGCATCTTGCGGGTGGTGATGTCCAGATTGACGCCCGAGAGCCGGACCGGTTTGCCGGCGTCGTCGTACTGGGCGCTACCTTTTGACATCAACCAGCGCATCTCGCCCGATTTCAGCCGATAGCGGAATTCCGCTTCGAAGGGCTCGCCTTTCAGGATGTGTTTCTCCCACTCATCATCGATCAGATGCATGTCTTCGGGATGCACATTGGCACGCCAGTCGTCGTCGTTGCGCAGGCTGCCCGGATCGACGCCGTAGAGGCGCTCGGCTTCCGGACTCCAATAGGATCGGCCGGAAACAAGGTCGAACTCCCAGATACCGGCATGTGCGGCTTCCTGTGCCAGCAGCAGGCGCTGCTCGCTTTCGCGCAATGCTCCCTCGGTTTGCTGTTTCTCGGTGATGTCTTCGCCGGAGCTCAGTGTGCCGATGATGTTGCCCGCCTGATTCATGAGGAAACTGTTGCGCCAGGAGATCGTGCGTTGCGTGCCGTCGCGACAGAGCACCGTGTTCGTATATTGTTCGGTGTTGTCCAGATTCCCAGACATGAGTTTGCGGTACACCGGATAGATGGTTTCCATCCCCTCTGGTTGCGGCAAACAGATCTTGAACCAGTTCTCTCCCAGCAGTTCGCTTTCGCGGTAGCCCAGCAGTTCGCAGCCGTAGCGGTTGAGCATGGTGATGCGTCCTTCCGAATCCAGCGCGACCATGATGTTCTGCACGGTGTCGAGATAGCGCTGGTTGCGGTCGCGTTCCCGCCGCAGGGCGTCCTCTGCCGTCTTGATCGAGGTGATGTCGCGGGCGATACCGAAGACGCCGGTGACATTGCCATTCTCGTCATGCAGCGGTCCCTGCGTCGTGGAAAAGACCCGGCCGCCCAGCGCGGTGGTGAGTCTGTGTTCCCAGGTCATGACGCGATTCGCTTCCATGACTCGTTGGTCGTCGGCCATGACCAGCGCGGCATCCTGCGGTTTGAAGATCGAGGTGTCGTCCTTGCCGATCACCTCTGCGGCCGTCTTGCCGACGTTGCCTGCGGCTGCCTGGTTGAACAGCAGGTAGCGACCCTGGCTGTCTTTGGCAAAGATGGCATCTGTAGCGCCTTCGGCGATGCCCTCGAGCAGTTGCATGGCGCGAGTCTTCTCAGTCAGACTGGCCTCGGCCTGCCTGCGTGCCTGTTCGGAACGGTAGCGCGCCTCGTGCAGCATCATGCTGAGGTAACTCACCAGCAATCCGTTAACGATCATGAATCCCGTCGGCAGCAGGTCCAGCGGCAGGTGGAAACGTGCCGCGCCCGCTGCCGGGGTGAAGTAATAAGCCACATACAGCGTGGCGATGCCGGTGGAGAGCAGGCCGGGCCCGAATCCGCCGAGGGCGGCGCTCAGGGTGATGGGGAACATGAGCATGATGAGCATTGGGCGCATGCTGAACTGGACGCCGATGCCTTCGCGCAGCAGCAGTGCGAACAGCGTGATGGCGATGGCGAACAGGTAGAGTTGCCAGCGCTTCCAGTTGACGATCCCGCTGTATGGCGCGGGAGTCTGATGCCCATTCTGGCGGTGTTCGATCCTGTGCAGCAGGTAATAGAGCAGCAGCGAAGTGACTGCCATGAACAGCCAGCCTTTGACGGTCTGGAGGGTCATGTGGGTCTCGTGGTTGGTGGGCAGCGATTCGACCATCTGGTCGGAGAAGAGAATCCAGAGACTGCCGAAGAGTGCATAGATCAGCACGACCTTGAGGGTGTCGGTGTGCGACGAGCGGTTGTTGCCAGGGTCGTGCATGACGATGCTCCCGAAACTTTTGCGTCTGGTGTCCCCGACAGGAATCGAACCTGTAATTGACCCTTAGGAGGGGCCGGTTATATCCATTTAACTACGAGGACAGATGTGTGCGTTGGCGCACGCATTCTAACGTAAAATCCCATCCTCGCTTATCCGGCATAAGGGGTTTTCAATGAAATGGCTGATCCTTTTTGGTTTGTTCGCCTCATTGATGTTGCTCATGAGCCAGATGGCGCGTGCGGGCGAGACGCCCAAGGCGGGTGAGGCGGCTCCCGATTTCAATTTGCCGGATCAGGAAGGCAAGCCGCACCGGTTGCAGGACTACGCGGGCAAGTGGCTGGTGCTGTATTTCTATCCCAAGGACGATACGCCCGGCTGCACGCAGGAGGCCTGTGCCTTCCGCGATGACCTGCACAAGCTGACGGCATTGGGGGCGCAGGTGGTGGGTATCAGTGTGGATGACAGCGAAAGCCATGCCGAGTTCGCCAAGAAGTATCATCTGCCGTTCCCGCTGCTGGCGGACAAGACCGCCGAGGTGGCGGCGCGCTATGGCGCGCTGACCAATCTGATGTTGATGAAGTTTGCGAAGCGATACACTTTCCTGAT
>Ga0209417_1005387_pt1 | contig 14150 bp, 21 predicted proteins | sample RifGroF2_FD_184002 | JGI IMG/M metagenome (GOLD analysis project Ga0209417, IMG submission 184002) | Groundwater microbial communities from Rifle, Colorado, USA - Groundwater F2 (SPAdes) (version 2) | ecosystem: Environmental > Aquatic > Deep subsurface > Groundwater | place: Rifle, Colorado... | reverse complement strand
CCTTTCGTCAACGGGTGCCGGCTTATTTCTGGGCCGGTACCCAGATTAAAAAAACAAATATAAGGTAAAGGGATGTGGTAAAAATGAGTCTAGTATATTGTTTTGCAACAAAAGACAAAGCCTTGATTGTCGGCGATCACAGGCGCACAATTCTTGAAACGATGGAGTATTTTGACGATAGGCCAAAGGTATGGAAAGTGAACGAAAATCTTCTATTCGGAGCTTGTGGAAAAAGAACTCCCGAAGCAGAAAGCATAATAAATGGATTCAAGTCAAACAAATATTTAACGATTGAACACGCCGCTAACATGTTCCATGGATGGCTAAATGCAAACAGGCATTCTTTCATAGATCATGATTTTGGAATGTTTCTTGCAGGGAGAACTAAAGGAAATAAAATGGCTATAGCCGTTATCAGGGCACACGATGTTAATGCTTACTATGAGGAACACGAAAGCGGGATTCTTTGGAATGGCAGCATTGCAGTGTATAACCCGGAGGAATGGCTTGAAAACCGGCTAAAGGGTGTAAGTACCATTGAAGGAGTGAAAGAGGCAGCAGCAGACCTTGTGAAGCACGTTAGCGAGAATGACAACTTTGTTAGTCCTGGATTTGACGTTTTTGTGACCGGAGGTGAATGATTTGGAATTATGGTACTTTGGAAATATTGTAAAAAAGGCTAAGGAAGCAAATAAAGTAGTAAATAGAACTTCTGGCAGCAGTTACTTTGTTTCAGCCAGCAATGCCGGATCGGTATCCGTTATATCAGCCTCTGAAACTGTAGCAACCACTAAGGACATTGCTTTTGCTTCAAGATCAAAGGTTATTATAGACTTCTCCTGCAAAATAGCGGTAACAGGTGGAGTTGCAAACCTGACAGCAAAAACCTATGTAGACGGAACAGCCTTGACATATCAGCCGGTTTTATATTGTGCTGGGGCAAATACCTATGTTCTCAGTTATCACGATATAAAGGGCGGCATTGCTTCAGGGACTAAGACCATAGCGGTCAAGCTTCAGACTGATGCAAACGGGGGTAGCATCTATGTAAGCCAGGCAGTAATGACGGTACAGGTTTACATAGATGCGACACCAGGGCTATACGACCCGCAAGGCTTTACACTTACAGTCATAGATGATGATGAAATTGACGCGGCTTGGGCAAACCCTTCAGGTGCATACTTTAGTGAGGTTGAACTTTACAGAGATACTTTAAGTAAAAATGAAAGGTGGAAAAGGAAATGTATAAATATAAACAGTATGAACCACTAAGTATTATTAAGGCAGTAGCTCAAGAAATGGTTAGATATTGCTGCAGGGATCTTGAAATACCCGAGCCTAACATACTTTACATGCGAGAAATAAAAGAGGGTGATACAAGCCCGGTAGTTATCCAACACAATGATGATATATTGGGGGTTTCATCAGCTCCAAAAGGACAACCGGCAGTAATATACTTACATGTATATGCAGGCTTAGAAATCAATACACTGATGAACACGGCGGCCCATGAAGTATTCCACCTATACGAACATTATAAATTCGGGGTTTCGTCAGAACGAAAGGCAAAGCAATATGGAAGAATAGCCGCTTTTGCAATATTAAACGGGATGAAATCACCAAGAGAGTTTATGAAAAGGGAGGGGATTGTGTGATCGAGTTATACAGGCACACAGCCGACCTTGCAGCGTATGACAGGGCATGGTGTGATGCTAACGCTACACTGATTTATTCAGGCTACAACGAGAGTTTTGCTGACACAGGGCTGGATCCTGCAACGACATATTACTACAAGGTATTTGCTCAATACATTAACGACAGCGGCACTTATTATTCTACAGGTGTAAGCGGTAGCGCAACAACCGAAGCAGCTCCAGCAGGGGCGACAAAAGGTTATACAACAGGTGGGCTGGCTTCTAATTTCTCAACACATTTGGGTAATACAGACGAATATACACCGTCTGGTGATAGTTGGGCTGCAAAAACTTCCAGGGGTGGCATACACAGTCACGGGGCATGTAATTTAGCTGGATATATTTATAATTTTTCTGGAAAATCCGGTTCATCTTCTTGGTCAAATTATTGTGGTCAATTTGATGCATCTGGAAATACATGGACAGAAAAAACCAATGTTATTTCTCCTACTCGTGCATATGTGGCTTGTGCTGATGCTAATGATAAAGGGTATATTTGTGGCGGTCAAAATGCTTCAGGTGGAGCAAGTTTACAAGACTGTGACGAATATGATCAATCAGGTGACAGTTATACAAGTAAAGCTGATTTACCCGCTCCTGCAAGAAAAAATCTTGCAAGTGGTAATACTATTCTGGGACTTATTTATGTATGCGGCGGCGAAGATGCAGCAAGATTACAAGACTGTGACCAGTATAATCCTTCAGGTGATAGTTGGACAAACAAAGCAGATACACCAGCACCAGCAAGAAGAAATTGCGCAGCAAGTACTATTTCGGACAAAGGTTACATTTATGGTGGTGATGGAACAACCGGCTGGCCGAATGTCGATTGTGACGAATACGACCCTGTAGGGAATAGTTGGACAAACAAGGCAGATATGACAGGCACAGACAATCCAGCCGCTTCAACCATGGGAAGTAAAGGGTATGTTTACGGAGGGTATACAAGTGCTGTAAGTACTCAATGCCTTGAATACGACCCTGCGGGCAATAGCTGGGCGACAAAATCAAGCTTTACTACTGCAAGATATGCTAATAGGGCAGCATCAATATAAAAAAGGAGAATGAATTACATGATAAATTTACAAGAGTTACTCAAAGACCATCAGCTTTATCACTCTGAATTTCAGCAAGATTACCTCATAACAGTGAGGGCAGGCGGCACAACATACGGCATGTACAAGCAAGCATTGAGAGAACTGTACAAACGATACAGAGGCTTAAAAGAACTTTACGGCAGCAAAGAACTCCTACAAGTGGACATAGACGAATTGGCAGCAAAAAAGACAGAGGACAAATTTGAAGCCCGCAGAAACAAAATAAACCATGCACAGAAGGTTATGAGCATGGAGGAACTTGACAAGAACATTGAGGACACTGAAAGGGAGTTCAAAAGGTTCTATTCCCAGGCAGCAGCTTTAAAGGCACAGATAGGTGATCTGACAGAAGAAAAGCGGAATGCACTTGACCGGGACATGTGGCAATTCAAGCTCAAAGAGATGGCGGCGATAGACATACTGACAACCGGGCATTTAGGAAATGTCACATATGAAATGATAACTGCAGCTCCTGTAGAAATGCGGAAGAAAGTATTGGAGCTATGCGGAGATAAGGCAAAGCTGATTGATTGGTATGAAAGCAAAGCCGCAGATATGGTATTGCTGGAAAGCCAGATTGATGTAAAAATGTTGATGGAATAACACACAGGGCTACTTTAGCAGGTAGCCTTTTTCAATTAAAAAGATTCCTACGCCGAAGCATAAGAATCTTTCCCGGACAGGTACTAAAAATAAATTTTTAGGTAAATACATTGTATATTTTTCAGCTTAAAAAATCAATAAAAAAATATTTTGCAAAAAGTGTCTAAAGATTTTTTTTGATGGTATAACCTCTATATGCAGGTGTGGATAGGTACATGCTTGACATTAAAAAATAATAGGAGGTTGTATCAATGTTTAAGATGTTAGGGAAGAAACTCAAGAGTAACAAAGCCTTTACCTTGGTGGAACTTGTGGTAGTAATTGCCATACTTGGAATCCTTGCTGCAATGATTTTGCCGAGGATTCTAGGTTTCCAAGACAGAGCAAGGGCGCAAGCCGACAAGCAAAGTGCGGTTCAGGTAAGGAATGCTTTAGCACTGTTGAATGCCAATGGGGAAATAACATTGGGCGCTGGCACCTATACAGTTGATGCGGCAGATCCTTGGACTGTTACGGTTGCTGGAATTACCGCAAGTAAAAACGCTGATGGTCTCGGTGTTATAGATGCTGATGATGTCATATTTTTGGTTGAAGATTTGACAGGCGCTATTACACTACAAGGTGACGATGATATTATACTTACAACGGCAGCAGATGGTTCAATAATAGTAACTTCACCGTAATAAACCACAAAGAGGGCATAAAAACCCTCTTTTTTCTTGCGTATTTTCCGTATAATGGCATATAATAATAACTATGAAAAACAAATGGATTTATTTAATAATATGGGTGTTAACCTTTTTTGACATTGCATTAACTTATACTGGTGTAAAAATCGGCTTCATTGAGGAAGCTAATCCACTATGGAATTATGCTTATACTCATTATCCTGAAGCCATTAGCATTATTCTTTTATGCGCCGTTACAGGGCTTATTTTGCTAATATACAAAGTACAGCACAAAATAAAATGGATAGGTTACGGCCTTGGGGTATTGCTGGCAGCAAAATTATATATTTCATTCTTACATATCCACTGGATAACTATATTAACAAAAATGTAAGCCTTTGAGAAATCAAGGGCTTTTCTTTATGCCTCTGTAACGTCCAAAATAGCCCTTTTTAGAAATCATGGTATAATTCCACTTTTGCGGGCGCAATAACCGAACGTAGATTCTAGAGTGAAGTGTGGCATATGATAGATTGGTGAGTGGGATAATGCCCGCTCTTTTTTTTATGGGGAAATATTTTAAAATAGGGTTGACTATCAATATTTAATGGAGTATTATTAATTATGGTGAATTAATATTAATAAAGGTGGTGATAATTTGAATGGGTACTTAACAAAAAAACAGGTGAGTCAATTGCTAAATGTGCATGAAAACACAGTTGACCGATGGAGGAAGGAGGGAATGCCGTCAATCAAGGTTAATCGAAAAGTACTATTTGACAAAGAAAAAGTTACAGAATGGTTAAACAAAAAATCCAAATGAAAAGGAACCCGGTACAATCTTGGCGGATACTCCGGATTCCTTCACACAACCACACCAGTAAAGGTATGCATTGCTTTTTCTATTATAGCATACCTTCCGGGCAATAGGAAACTAAAAATAAACCAGGAAGCAAATATTATGCTATCCGGGTACAAAAGGTATGGAGGGTAAAAAGTATGAAGGATTTAAAAATAGTTGACATGCTCTGTATGGGGTTTGAATGTTTTGAGGAAATGATATGGAGCAAAATCAAGGTTAATGAAGAATATAAAGCAGCACAGGAAACATTCAGCAAGCACATAGAGACACTCAAAGGAAATCATGCTTACATGTCAGAGGTGGAGAATAGCGCCACCGCTATGGAGATAGTTGCAAGGGATACGGCATATAATGAGGGCTTCAAGATGGGTATTCAGTTTATGATGGGCTGCATGTCCAAAGGGGAGGTATCAGAATATGTTGCTAGATAAGTACGTGCATACGACCGATTTTACAGAAATGATAGGCAAACTTGTATATGATGATTCTCAGGTAAAGACTGAAGAGGAAACCTACAACAAGTTACTGGAAAATCTTAACTTGGACTTCGAAACCCTAGATTCCATTTTAGACTCGATTAATTCTATGATGTCACGCACCATGAAAGTTGCATACAAAAAGGGTTTTATGGACAATGCCGTTGTAATAGATTCCTTGACAGCAATAAAAATGGGGGCGGCGTAATGCCGCTTCCCGAAAGGAAGGTATTTATGTTATATAAATCAAGATGTGGCCGATATTGGGTAGAAAAAGCAAAAGACGGATATCGTATGAAACTGGGGCATGTGACTTGTATTCTGCCATACCATAATGATACTGAAGCCATTACCGCTGTCAAAAGAGCAAGGGCCCAGAATTATAGGAATAGGACGAGGTGTTAAGTTATGCTATATGAAGTATCCACACCGGCGGGTAGTTTTGTTGAGGAAGCCAGCTGCATATTTGAAGCAAAGCTAAAAGTCCGGCAGCGTTTTGATTGCCGCAGTATGCAGGCGAAAAAAATTGATGTTGATTACCCGGAAGTCATATATCGTGGAGAAGGAAAAGACAGGCTGCAGGATCTTGTGGACAAAGATATTATTATATATGACGAGCATCACGGGACGGCGGTCAGGATCCGGAAGGCGACAGTTGCAATATTAGATCATTACCTGGACGAGTACAGTACAGTTATAATTTTATAAGGGGCGGCTCCGGCCGCTTCTTTTTTCAAAGAAATTCTTCTAAAAATGCACAAAAATGAGTGATTTTTATATGAAAATGGGCAATTTTGATGTAAAATAATAATAAATAGAGGTGAGAAGCTATGGCAGGAAATTTTACAAAGTTGGATAATGTTATAAACGGGTACAGGCTGAGGTACAAAGGCAAAAGTCAGAATATTAAGGCCAAAAGCGATAAAGAAGCAGGGAAAGCCCTGGCTGCTTTTGTAACCGATATTGATAGGGGCAATATAACCGATATTTCGAATCATAAATTCAGGGAACTATCTGACAAGTGGTTAAAGGAATATGCTGAAATCAATCTGGCTGCAAGTACAGTGTATAAAAGTAAGTTTGCTTTAAACAAATATATATTACCGGCTTTGGGTGACACACAGGTGGATAATATTACACCTTTGGCATTAACTGAATATTACAACAGTTTACGCAGGGATGGGATCAGAACCCACGGGAAAGAAGGTGGACTGTCGGAGGAAACTATAAGAACGTACCACAAGATCATATCAGGTATATTTGATGTGGCTATAGGATGGGAAATCTATAAAAAAAGAAATCCGTGCAAAAGCGTTAAATTTCCAAAGCTGAAGAAAAAACCAGCTCCATTTTTTGACGACAAACAATTACAGGCAGTTTTTAGAGCATTGGAGCAGGAGGATATTGAACATCGTACAGGTGTTACCCTGGCTATTGATTCAGGGGTAAGACTGGGAGAATTGAGCGGTTTGAAATGGGAGGATATTAACTGGGACAAAAAGACTGTTAAAATAGATAAAGCAAGCCAGTATATATCGGGAAAGGGTACTTTTGAAAAAGATCCCAAAACAGAAAATTCATATCGCAGTATTGTGTTACCTAATAGTACAATAGCATTGCTTGACGAGTATAAAAAAAGCCAGCAGGCAAAAGGTTTTCTATGTGCAGACAATAATAATATATTCGTGGGATATAACGGCAAACCTAAATACACATACTGGCTAACGTCCTGGTTTCCTCAATTCCTTAAAAGACATAATCTGCCACATTTGAAATTCCACGGGACAAGACATTCCCATGCATCATATCTTTTAAACTCGGGCATGAATATTAATGCAGTTGCTGAACGTATAGGAGATACGCCAACCGTGTTAATGAATATTTATGGACATGCTATTAAAAAAGCTGACAAGGAAGCTGCAGATATGCTTGACGAGCTGCATGAGACTAGAAATTTATTGGACAAATAGTTGGACACGTTTTTCAAAAAAAGCATGTAAAACGGATAAAAAATGATTAAAACAAAAGCAAAAGGAAAAAAGTTGAAAACTCTGAAATATAACTGTATGTAAGGAAAAATAAAAATATTCAAAAGGAAATAAAATAAATAAAAGTAAACCGTATCACGCGAGGGTTTATTTTATGGGGCTGTAACTACTGAAAATACTATATTCTGTAATCAGGCTGGACAAAAATTGGACACGTTTTTTTATAAGGCTATCGGGTGATCGGTAGTCTTTTTTATTTTGTAAAAATAGGCAGTCATTAATGATATTATGCTATAGAAATTAAATGCAATACACTATTGACAATTGCAATACAACATGATAATATTGTATTGCAATTAGATTATGAAAAGGATGGTGTGTTGCAAATGAGCGGAAAAACTACAAGCATAAGATTGAACGAAAGCTTACTTTCGGAAATCGGGGCTAGATCAAACGGCAATGTAAATCAGTATATTGCGAAATGCCTTGAAAACGCAGTTGCTTTTAATCCTGATTTTATAAACCGCATGGATAATTTCAGTAAAAAAATTAAAGCTCCACTGGCGGAAATAGTTCAGGGTATTGTGGATCGGCGCATAGCTGAAGCTGAGGCAGAAGCTTTAATTTATGGGGACGGAATATACGATAGCAAAATTACACCAATAATTGAGCTATTGTCCTCAGACGGAAGCGATTTTATTTATGAAGCACTTTTACAAATTGAAGTTGAAAAACTCGAAAAGAAGGCTGTTGCGCATGGACTAAAACTGGAGGTATACGGTGGAAGTCCTTCTGAATACGAAAAGCGGCTGATGATAAAATATCGTCAAGGAAAGGCCTGGGAAGAATCTGAAGAGCATAAGAAAGAAGTTGAAATGGACAGGTATATTAAAGAAAAGTATCCGGAATTAGAAGAGCTAAACAAGGATGAAGATCCGGAGGAATAAATTATGAAAAAGATTCTCTGTCCGTATTGTATGCAGCGGCTACTTGATGCAGAAGCCGAGGGAGAAATTGAAATCAAGTGTACACGATGTAAGCAGGTGGTGAAGCTTAAATTAAATAAAGAAAGCGCATGAAGCCAGAGGCGGCGGGTGACCGACCAGGAGAACAGCGACCGACCCAGGAGCTCAGCGAACCATATAAAATGGTTTTGCTGAGTTTTTTATTTTGTACAAAAGGAAGGTGAAATTGTATGTCAGAGACAAGAATCAGGCTGCAACCAGAAGAAACAGCAAAGTACATTCATGTATCATACGGGAAATTAATGCGGATGGTTCGGGAAAAAGAGATACCCCATTTTAAAATTGGAAATAGGACGTTCTTCTTCCAGGATAGTATTGATTTATGGATGGCGAACCTTGAAAGGCAGTCTATGCAGCCTGAAAATGGGCTGAGAATAGCGCGGTGAGGGGTTATTATGCGATATATAAAAAAGATACTTTCCCCACTGGAAGAATATGCAAAATTGGAGCGGCAGGAAGCGCGGTTAAATCGGGAGTTAATGAATTATATCAAGCTCCGAAAAAATGTTCAGTTCTATAAAAAGCAGCTGGAGGGCGGTAAAAATGAATAACGGCAAAACAAAAGCCGCTGACAAGGCGGCGGACAAAATGAACTTTGATGGTACTAATTATAGCACAATCAAAAACGCATTACAAGAGTTTATCAATAAATCTGTTTGGGTTATCGCGGGCCCGGAAAAACAACCAATAAACGCATTAACCGGACGCTTTGCAAAAACAGATAATCCTGCAACTTGGTCAACATATCCACAGGCTTTAGATGGCATGAAGCGGTTTAACCTGCCATATATAGGCTTTGTGTTCACTGGTTGCGGAATAGGCGGTGTGGATATCGATAACTGCATCGACAAGGTAACCGGCAGGATAAGTGATATTGCTAGTGACATTATATCCACAATGGGGTGTACATATATTGAAAAAAGCCTGAGTGGAACAGGGCTGCATATTTTATATTATGGTAAACTGTTGAAATCGGAACGGCAGTGTTATGTATACCATGACGGTGTTAAAGGACACCTGGGCATATATGACACTGGCCGCTTTTTTATTGTGACAGGGAATGTCCTGGATGATGGACACACAGACATTGAGGACTGTACGGACGGTTTACTTAAGGTGTGGGAAAAGTATCTGAAAAAACCTGTCTATCAAAGCCAGACACAAAGTATATCACAAGCTCCACCGCTTGACCTTGATGATCAGGAGATTATCCGCCGGGCTTCCAGGGCAAAAAACGGGGATTTATTCCGGAGGCTTTGGGAAGGTAATTGGCAAGGGCTGAAGCCTTCGCAATCGGAAGCTGATATTGCATTGGTAAATTGCTTGATTTTTTGGTGCGGAAAAGATCCTACGAGAGTATCAAGGTTGTTTATGCAGTCCGGTCTGATGCGTGATAAGTTTAACCGGCGCGGCGCTGCTGATATCGAGTGGGCAATTTCAACATTCAGGGGTAGTACTTATAGGGGAGGCGGCAGATATGCAGGATAAACTTACAATGGGGCAGGAGCCGCCGGAGGTTGACCAGGGACTAGATGCTTTGGTAAATTCTGAAGCCGATAAGAATATCCGTAAAGCCTATAGATTTACTGATGCTGGTAACAGTGAACGCTTTGGGGATATGCTGAAAGGCAAATACCTATATATCCCGGAACAAAAAGTCTGGTATTGGTACAATGGGAAGCTATGGGAAGATGATACAAGTAACCGGATTATTCAGGACGTTATAAAATGTTTGCGGCAAGCTCAAAAAGAAGCTTTTAATATAGAGGATGATGACAGACGGACAAAAGAATTAACATGGCTGCTTAAAAGCGAGAGCAGGGACAAGATAAATGCCGCTTTAAGCCTTATGTCAAGCATACCCTTTATGAATGCTAGAATAAACCAATTCGACAAAGATGATATGTTGCTGAATGTTCAAAACGGCACTATTAATCTGATAACCGGAGAACTGCAAAAACATAACAAAGATAATTACATTACGAAAATATGTAATGTGAAATATGAGCATGATTCCGGAAGTACACTTTTTGAAACCTTCCTTGACGAAATCACGGAGAGTAACCAAGAAAAAAGAAAGTACCTTCAAAAACTTTGCGGGTATTGTTGTACTGCCCAAATATCTGAGGAAGAATTTTATCAGGCAAAGGGAAGCGGCCAGAACGGCAAAACAAAGCTTTTTGAAACTGTCAAGTATTGCTTGGGTACTTATTCGGTTACAGCTTCCCCGGATATTCTAATGGCAAAGGATATGTCAAGCATTCCGAACGATATTGCAAGGCTGCAAGGGACAAGGCTTGTTTTAATGTCGGAACCGGACCCGGGAAAAAGGTTTTCAGATAATGCCATTAAAGCATTAACAGGGGGCGACACAGTTACTGCGCGTTTCCTTCATAAAGAATTCTTTGAATTTACTATGAAAGCAAAAATGATAATGCTTACTAACCATGAAATAAAAGCCATAGGAACAGATCACGGACTCTGGCGGCGAATGGTGGTTATGCCTTTTACTTATCAGGTTCCCGAAGAAAAGAAGGACAAGCACCTTCAGGAAAAACTAATTTCCATTGCTGAAGCAATACTGTCATGGATGATACAAGGCTGTTTGTTGTGGCAGCAGGAAGGATTAGAACAACCACAGGAACTAGTAAGGGTAAAGAATGAATATCGCATAGGACAAGATGCTGTAGGGCTATTTTTAGATGAATGCTGCATTGGAGATTCAAAGGCGAAGATAAGAGCAACGGAACTATACAAAGCTTTTTCTTTATGGTGCCAAAATAACGGTGAATATGAAATAAGCCAGCGGCTTTTTGGTGGTAGATTACGAGAAAAAGGCTTTGTTAATGTAAAATCCGGTACCGTTTATTGGTTTGGTTTAAGATTATTGGACAATCTGGACAATCTGGACAACAAACAGATAAATACCAGCATAAATACATATAAGGACGATTTACCGGAAATTAGTCCAAGTTTGTCCGATAGTCCAGAAGCAAAAAACCAGTGGTGGAAAAAGGCTGATGAATTACCGGATGCAGATGATAAAAATAGATTTGCTAAGCCATACGACAATAAATAACCCGTGTGGGTATAGGTTTTCCACATGCCTTTGAAAGGAGTTGAGCCCATTGAAAGATTACATTTCAGTAAACTGTGAAACGGAAGGTTGCAATTGCCACTTGATATCTGAAGATGAAATCAAGGCCAGCAAAGAGAAGTTTGGTAAGGCCATTTGTACGATGTGTCGGCACAGGCTAAACAAGCTCAGTGAGCCATTGAAAGTGAAGCGAGGCCGGGGCGCATCCAAAGTCTGAGAAATAGCAAACCAAGACCGGCAAACAAGTATGGTTTTTCCATGTACAGGTTTACAGGTTTTTTAAGAAGATCAATATAAATGTCATTCCGACCTGACAAAAAAGAGGATCGGAGACCAGGTACCGGATCCTGCGAATGAAAAAAGCGGAAGGTGGTCTTTGTGTTCCGGGAGGCCTGCGGTAGCTTCCCGGGACATAGAAAAAAACGAGAGGAAATATAGAATAATGCTAGATTTAATTATTAAAAAACAGCTTAAAATAAAGAAAATATTACAAATACATATGGTAAATTGCTGGATATGTGATATAATAAGATCAAGTAGTTTTTTAAATTCATTTTCCTTTCGAATTGTGCTGCGGCCGTTGCTTCGGGGGCGGCTGCCGTAGCAAACTTTTTGAGCAGGGAGATCCTTGCGAGAGAGGTTCAGTCAACGAGTGTGTCTCAGATGAGACTTATCCCTTCAGGCCAGACGGCTTCAGGGATCACATCGGAAACCCTTTTATCTTATATATCCAAATATTATATTAAAACACTAAGGAGTGTGATTTTTCATGAGTAAAACACGTGAAGATTTAATAGCGCTTGCAAAAAAGCGTTCAACCTATATGTCCACAGCTGCTAAAGTATATGAGGAAAACGCAGACAAGGACGGTAAATTCAAAGACAAGGCAAAAGAGGAAGATTTTGTCGGACTGTTAAATAAAATCGGTGACGTAAGCGAGGCCATTCATGTAATGGCAAAAGAAGTGGTTCCGGAAGAAGATTGGAAAAGTTCATCCATGCAAGTCTATGGATATGAATCCCTTTTAACCGCTATTGAAGCAGAAAAAACAGCAGTAAATGAGCCGGTGCAACCGGTTAAGTCAGGCTTTTCTGATTCAAAGACCAGACCCTTTATCAGGGTAGAGGAAAAGGCATACAAAAACATGTTCGGCGGCAGCAGCAATGACGGCTTTAAATCATTCGATGAATACCTGAGTGTCATTTGCTCAAAAAGATTCGATCCCAGATTGAGGAATGCAGCCACGGAAGGTGTACCGGCCGAGGGCGGTTTTATCGTTCCGACAGAATACGCCGGGATGTTGCTGGACAAGTCCCTGGAATCTGAAATTGTCAGGCCCAGAGCTACAGTATGGACAATGAAAACAGATACAAGAAAAGTCCCTGCCTGGGATTCTGCAAACCATTCAGCAGGCAATACGGCCGGCGGACTAAAAGGTGTCTGGCTTGCTGAGGGTGGAACTGCCACAAGACAGACCCCGAAGCTTCGCATAATCGAATTGACCGCTAAAAAGCTGGCTTGCTTCAGCCAGGGTAGTAATGAGCTACTTGCTGATGGAATGGACTTTGAAGCCCAGCTAAGTTCGGCAATGATCGGTGCTTGCGGCTGGTCAATGGACTATGCATTCTTTAACGGCACTGGAGCAGGGCAGCCTCTCGGAATGCTTGCTGACCCGGCACTTATTACAGTTGCAAAAGAATCCGGTCAGGCAGCAAGGACGGTTCTTTACGACAACATAGTAAAAATGTTTGCAAGAATAGCGCCGCAGTGCTTGGCTAATTCCGTGTGGATGGTAAATAATTCCGTAATTCCACAGCTTTTGATGTTGTCAATGGTAGTCGGTACCGGGGGTTCCCATGTGCCGGTGATGAATGAAAGCAACGGTAAATTTACAATCCTAACAAGACCGGTAATATTTACCGAAAAAGTACCGGCGTTGGGTTCAGTGGGTGATATCAGCCTGGTTGATTGGAGTCAGTATTGCATCGGTATGAGGAAGGAAGTTGCACTCGACAGAAGCAATGCGCCTGGCTGGACGGAAGACTTGACGGATTACCGTACTATCTTGAGAGTTGACGGTCAAGGGACATGGGATCAGGCTATTACACCGAAGCACGGCGACAGTCTCAGCTGGTGCGTAACACTGGCAGCAAGAGCATAAATAACAGCAACAGGCAGCTATGGTTATATATCATGGCTGCCTTTATTACTAGAAAGTAGGTGATCCCATTGGCGCTTAGGCCATTAAGACCTTGTAATTATCCGGGAGGATGTCCGGAGTTAGTTGTATCTGGTAGATGTCCGAAACATGCAAAGCAATCACAGAAACAATACGACAGGCAGAGAGGCAGCAGCTCAAGCAGGGGTTATGATTATCAATGGGCAAAGTTCCGTGCTGTATACTTGAGCGCTCATCCTTTCTGCGTAACCTGTGAAGAGAATCAATATATTGTAGCAGCTACATTGATTCATCATAAAACACCGCTGGACGAGGGTGGAAGCAAGTACAGTGAAGATAACTTGCAAGCGCTGTGTAATGACTGCCATGAAAAAAAACACGGTAAAGATAGATGGAAGCGGAAGTAAACTGGAAACATATGGGTAACGGGGGTAAATAGCCAGAGCGCCTCAACCCAAAAC
>Ga0209417_1005386_pt1 | contig 14151 bp, 12 predicted proteins | sample RifGroF2_FD_184002 | JGI IMG/M metagenome (GOLD analysis project Ga0209417, IMG submission 184002) | Groundwater microbial communities from Rifle, Colorado, USA - Groundwater F2 (SPAdes) (version 2) | ecosystem: Environmental > Aquatic > Deep subsurface > Groundwater | place: Rifle, Colorado... | reverse complement strand
TGAAAGGGGATTCATAAAGGACTATTGTTTCTTTATGGTTTTTTAAATTATTCAAAAAAGTTTTTCTGTTTTTCTTTTGCGGTGGAAAACCCAAAAACACGAAATTATGGGTTGCAAATCCACTTAAAGCAAGAGCAGGTAAAACAGCATTCGCACCTGGAAGTGCTTCCATATGCAATCCTTCATTAATAATAGCTTGTACTATTCGAAATCCTGGATCCGAAAGCAATGGAGTCCCTGCTTCGCTAACTAAACCAACTTTATTTCCATCTTTTATTAAACTCACAATATATGGAGTCTTTTCGGCTTCATTGAAATTATGATAACTAATTAATTTCGGAGCACTAATCTCGTACAAATCAAGTAGTTTTTTCGTTGTACGGGTATCCTCGCAGGCAAGAACATCAACAGATTGGAGTAAGAAGAGAGAACGCAAAGTAATATCCTGTAAATTCCCAATTGGTGTGGGAATCAGATATAGTCCGGGTTTCAAATCAAATTCTTTTATTACAAGGTTCAAATTAATCTTTTCTCCTTAATCCCCTGAAGAAGCTTTTTATTAATTCTGAGGATTTATTTTCCAAAATTCCACTTTCGATTTGTACAAAATGATTTAACCTTTCATCCTGAGGAATATTGTACAAACTTCCCATCGCACCTGTTTTAGGGTCATTTGCAGCATATATTACTTTTTTCAGTCTTGCCAAAACAATGGCACCTGCACACATTGAGCAAGGTTCTAGGGTAACATACATAGTGCAATCAAGTAAGTGTTTATACCCCACTTTTCTTATGGCATTTTTAATCGCTATCATTTCTGCATGAGCTAACGAATCATTTTTCTTTTCAACTTGATTATATCCTTTACCTACTACTTTCCCATCAAATACAATTACCACACCAACAGGAATATCGCCATTTGCCATAGCTTTTTCTGCTTCCTTGAGCGCAAGATTTATATAATATTCATCAGATTCAATTGTCATTCTTGTTCAAAATAAAAACTTAAAATTAAGCATTTTTCTTGAATTTTTGTCCTTTCCAGGTAATTGTTCTGTCAAACAACAAAAAAGGAACCAGCAATTCAAAAAAGAAAAAGAATGGAAGCGCAATAGGGGAGTAATAAAGATTCTTTTTTTGCTTCAAGGTTATTACCGCCTGAAAATAAGTGAAGAAATCTGCTACAGCTCTGAGTAATAAATAACCAAAACCAATCAGATAATAACCTGTAAAAATTGCAAGAAAGAAACCTAGCCAAATTGATAAAGTAGTAAATACAAAAGTTAATGCTATCCAACCTAACTTCAGTCCGCCAATGGCCCATCTGTGGTGTTGACTTACATATTCACGAAAAGTTTCTACCGGTAAAGTAGTAACTGATGCATTGTGATTTGTGAGATAATGTATCCGATACTTTTTTCGATGAATTGCCTGTAGCAATGCCAAATCTTCAGTTACTGAAAAGTCAATATTTGCATAACCGCCAATTTGTTCAAAAGCAAACCTTCTGACTGAAAGATTATTTCCATAGCAGCCCATTGGTTTTTTTAATGCAATTGCACCGGATGCAAAAGTGTGCAAATAAAGCCACTCTAGAGCTTGAATTCTGGAAAAAATCTTTGTAGGTTTAATTATGGTATATGCAGGGACCAAACCTACCTGTGGGTCAGAGAAATATCTGGAAACAGTTGCAATCCAATTTACATGAACTGTACAGTCAGCATCAGTGAACATGAAAATATCACCTTTGGCAATATCAATTGCTGCCTGAAGAGCACCAGGTTTTCCTCGGAGATTTTTGTCCTTTGTTTCATCAGTCAAATGTACAATTTTTAGATTTGGTATTTCTAAAGCAAGATTATCTAAAATCTGACCGGTTCTATCGTCAGAACGATCATTAACTGCTATAATCTCAAATTGATTCTTAGGAAAATTACAAGCAGCAACAGATTTAATTGCTGTTGCAATATTATTTTCCTCATTTCTTGCAGGAATAATTACTGATACAAAACCTGAAAAATCAGGTAATCGTTTGAATAATTTCCGATTTATTTGTCTTTCTTTATTAGCGGCAAAGACCATAATAATAAAACGCAAAACGTAAATAAGTGCAATTAAAATAAAGATAATTGTCATTATAAGTCTATTGATTTTAATGAGTTTTCTAAAGCAGCACAAAATTGGTCTATGTCAGCCTTAGAAATGATATAAGGTGGAATTATCCTAAGAACATTACCATTTGTTGAATTGGATATTACCTTTTGTTTGAGCATTTCATCCACTACTTGTTTGGCTTCAAAATTAAAGACAACACCTAGCATGAGGCCAATACCCCTAACTTGCAAAATATGTTGAGGAAATTTTGATTTAATTTTCTCTAATTTTTCGAATAAATAATTACCCATTTCATTAACATTGTCAAGCAAACCTGTATTCAATTCATCTAATACTACTTCGCCACAGGTACAAGAGAGTGCATTTCCGCCAAAAGTTGTTCCATGTTGTGATTTGCCGAAAACTTCTGCTAATTGTTCCTGAATCAATATTGCACCAAGAGGCAAACCACCTCCAAGGCCTTTGGATAATGTTACAATGTCAGGAGTGATATCATAATGATCAAAGGAAAAGAATTTGCCTGTCCTGCCCATACCTGCCTGGATTTCATCAGCAACAATTAGGAAATTATTCTGTTTTTGCAATTCTTTGAGTGTTTTCACAAAGTCATGATTTGCAGGAGTCACACCACCTTCACCCTGGATGAATTCTAAAAATACTGCACAAACACTCAAATCAATATTTTTAAGCAAATCTTCAACAGAATTATATGGTAAAATCTTAATATTAGATAAGAAAGGACCCATACCTTCTTTATAAATCTCTTTATTCATCAATGACAATCCACCATAAGTCCTCCCGTGAAAAGCACCTGTGAATGAGATAATTGTATTCTTATTCCTTGTTGAACCCCATTTTCGGGCGAGTTTAATAGCACCTTCAATTGATTCTGCTCCGGAATTTGAAAGGAAAGCACGTGGGAATTTAGAAATTGAAGTTAATTTTTTCACAAAATTAATTTGAGCATCCTGAAAAAAATAATTTGACAAATGCAAGTATCGAGACGCTTGATGAGTAATTGCTTCAATTATTTTTGGGTGAGAATGCCCCAGAACATCCACAGCAATTCCACCTAAAAAATCGAGGTAATCATTTCCATCTTTATCCCAAATCCTAACTCCTTCAGCTTTTTCGACAACTATTGGTAATCTGGAATAAACTTGAATAAAATGCTCTTTTTCAATTTCAATATATTTTTTTGAATTGTTCATATTTTTTAAACCAATGAATGTACAACTGTTTTCACTACTCCCCAAACTTCAAAATTCATTTCTTGAGTGATTTCAATTGGTTCGTAATTTTGATTTTCAGGGTATAAATATAATTTATTTTTAGTATATCTCAATCTTTTTACTGTTAACTCACCATTGATAACCGCAATTACAATATTGCTGTCCTTTGGGTGAATTGATCTATCCACAATCAGCAAATCGCCGGAATAAATCCCAGAATCAATCATTGAATCTCCCGTTACACGTACAAGGAATGTAGCTGCAGGATTGGAAATCAAAAAATCATTCAAATCCAGTTTTCCTTCGAGATAATCATCAGCAGGGGATGGAAATCCTGCAGATACCGATTCTAGGAAAAGAGGTAAATCAACAAATGTGACTCTTTCCGGAATATATACTTGTAATACTTTGACTGAATCTATTTCTAACTTTTTCATATTTCAAAAGATATTATTTCAAAATTAAGAATTAATAATCTTTATGGGAAATAATTATGAGAATATTATTAATTTGCAAAAAAAATAAATACACTTATCTCCAATTATGAAGATTATTATACAAAGGACGAATTCGTCGAAGTTATTTATAGATAATAAGCTATTTTGTGAAACGAAAAAGGGATTTTTGGCATTAGTAGGATTTACAGCTTCTGACGATGAGTCTCTCTTTCCATGGTTTGCCAACAGAATAATGAATCTACGCATATTTCCTGATGAAGAAGGAAAGATGAATCTTTCTCTCTTGGATGTTGGTGGAGAAGCAATGTTTGTTTCAAATTTTACTCTTTACGGTGATTCGAAAAAAGGCTTTCGACCTAGCTATTCAGGTGCTATGCAGCCTGCTGATGCAGAATTATTGTATTATAAATTTGTTGATTATATAAATTTTAACTACAAAGATACTAAAGTTGCATCAGGTGTTTTTGGTGCGATGATGGACATAGAATTTGTAAATTCAGGACCAGTGACTTTGATTATTGAAAAAAATAATGAATTAAAAATAAATGAAAAAGAATTGTAAGTTAAATTTAATTTTATTCTTCTTAGTTGGATTTCTCTTTACTTCATGTCTTATACCGGATACTCGATTTTCCGGTCAGAAGGAAGTTAGAAATAATTATGGATTGAAGATAATTGAAACTGCTGAGGAATATAATCATTCTGTTGACCTGGATTCAAATTGTAGAATGATTAATCTTGATGGTTATATCCAAGATCTAAAATTTGATATTAAGTATGCGACAAAGAGTAATTTTACAAAACAGGCAGTATATGATGAAGCTAAAGCTTTTGTAAGGTTACCGGTAGCAAAAGCTTTGAAGCTGGTTCAATCAGAACTTTCCGGCAACAATTTGGGATTAATTATATTTGATGCTTACAGGCCATATTCCATTACTTTAAAGTTTTGGGAAATGTATCGAGATACAAATTTTGTAGCAGCTCCATGGACAGGCTCCAGACATAACAGAGGTTGCGCTGTGGATGTTTCGCTTTATAATTTGAAAACCGGGATTGAATTAAATATGCCTACGATTTTTGATGATTTTTCCGAAAAAGCTTCCTGGGACTATCCGAACTTATCTGATGAAAAATTAGCCAATAGAACTATGTTGATAAATATAATGGGAAAATATGGCTTTACTGTTTACCCGACTGAGTGGTGGCATTTTGATTTTGCAGGTTATGAAAAGTATGGTTTAATGGATATACCATTTTCCTATTTGGAAGAAAATTAGTCAATTCTCATCATTTTTGCCATAAAAAATCCATCAGAAATTGTATTGCGAAAGTCAATGTTTACTTGATTTTGATGGATTCTTAAAAAATTAGTATTAATTGAAATATCTATATCCTCTAGTATATTTACGGGAATAAAATTTGGATTATTTTCGAGAAATTGTTCAACGATAAACTCATTTTCATCAGGAATTAAAGAGCAAGTAGAATAAACCAGAAATCCATTGATTCGAACAAATTTTGAATAATTTTCAAGTATTTTAATTTGGTTCAAATTGATTTTTTTAAGTATTTTCTCATTAATTCTAAATTTCTTCAATGGATCACGCCGAATTGTGCCTGAACCTGTACAAGGTGCATCAATCAAAACTCGATGAAATAAATGTTCTTTTGTCAATTTCAGGATTTCTTTAAAATTATTTTTTTTTGAATTGCTTATATATGTAATTACCGAAGTCAGACCTGCCCTTTGTGCTCTTTTAGGAATTTCTTTAAGACGTTTGAATTCAATATCGTTTGCAATAATTAAACCTTGATTCTTCTGAAGATCTCCAATGTGAATAGTTTTACCTCCTGCACCTGCACATGCATCGAGAATTTCTTCATTTGCCTTTGGTGAAAGAATCAGAGAAATTAACTGACTACCTTCTTCCTGAACTTCAATTTCGCCATTTTTATAAGCAGGGATTTCTGATAACTGAATTCGATTGGACGAATAGAAACAATTTGGAATAACAATTGATTTTTGTAAAGGTATATTTTGCTCGTTAAAGTTTTTTTCAATATGTTCAGTAGTTGTTTTCAGAGTATTTACCCGCAAAACTAATGGAGCCTGTTCTATTGAATTTTCAAGAAAATTCATTAGTTCAGATCTATTTCTGAAAGAGTTAATTATTTTCTCAAGGAAAAAAGCAGGGAAACTGTATCTGTTTTGAATCAACTGATAGTCTACTGATCCAAAATTATAAAAGTCAATCTCTTTAACTTTTTTATTTAATTCTTCAAATGTTGTGCTAATTGTTTGCTTGAATTTTGCAAGATTTTCTCCTAAAATACTTTGCAGAATACTTTCAGATGTTTCCGTTTTTTCAATATTTATGATTAATTCATCTGGTGAATAGCTTTTTGTAAAATTTGGGAAATTTGATGTTAAGGTTATTGCAATGAGTATTTTGATTTGTTCATCAGATTTATCTACTTGAATTTCGTTCTGAATATTTTTTCCGATAAATTCAAATAGAAGATAATTTCGAAGAACTAAGTAAATTGTGTTTACTGAAAATTTGCGTTCTTTACTGCCATATTGTTTTTTGCTACGGAAATAAGTAGATAAAATTCTGTCAACAGGTTGCGACGAATTGAAGATTATCCTTATCAGTTCAGCTGAATGTTCTATTAATGTTGCAACTCTCATTGTTGTTCAGTTAAATAAGAATATAATTTTGTTAAATTCCACTCTTTTGTATAGTGAAATGGGATAATGCCCACTTCAGAGGCAGTATTTACATTGTCAAGTGAGTCATCGATAAACATAGTTTCAGAGGGGATATAACCTGATTTATTAATAATATATTCGAAAGATGCTTTGTCTGGTTTTCTTAAACCCATTTGAAAAGAATAAAAGCAATTATCAAATGTACTTAATAATTCTTTGCACCTTGGGGCAAATTCAATATAATGCAATTCATTGGTATTTGTAAACAAGGATACAGTGAAAATTTCTTTCAACTTTCTGATGATATCAAGTGATTCAGAAATATAACTGACTAACATTGCATTCCAAGCATCCTTAATTTGAATGTCAGTAGCATTCAACTTATACTTGTACCTGATATCAGAATAAAATTCTTCAATGGATTTCCTTCCTGTTTCAAAATCACTTGCGATTGCTTTGAAATGATTGGCAGTGACACTATCAAAGAGTTCAGGTTTATCGGAAAATTCTCTGAATTTAGTAAGTGAAAGGGCGTAATCTACTTCCAAAACTACGCCCCCACAATCAAATATTAAGTTTTTTATCATCAAATATTTTTTATTTCTTTATAAATTTCTTCGTAAGTATAGTTGTTCCATTATTTATTTCAACAATGTAATTTCCTGTACTAAGATTTGTAGTATTCAAAGTAACAATAGAATTAGGTGATACATTGAAAACTTGAGCAATTTTCATATTACCTAAATTATCATATACTTTAATTCCCACATTCCCTGCAATTTCATTCAAAGTAAGATTCAAAGTATTCTCTGACGGATTTGGATAAAGATATACCATCTCATTTAAATTCGGCTCATGAACTAATGTATAACTTCCTACAAAGAATGAATATTTGATTCCATGACCGAAATCAGGATTAAATGTTTTTAGGGTTTTACCAGAACCGTCATGAATATTTAAATATCCTGATCCTTGCTCCGGATAAGCCCAATAAGACAAGCCGTAATTATACAAATCATAAACTTCAAGAGTATAACACCCTTGCGGTAAGTCTAAAGGAATTTCATAATTTGTATTGCTACCTAATGAGGGTTTATGGTCAATTACATTTCCTTGGACATCACTTAATTTATATGAGAAATTGCTCCCACGCAAATTAGTTTTCAATACTACTTTAGCAGAGTATTCATATAAATCAGGCATATTGAAATCAGAAATAAATGTATTATTAGCATCATTATCATCAGTATTTCCATTTGGATTAGATATTTTAACACTGAATTTGTTAGTGCCATCACCAATCCAAAATTCACTTGCAGGAATTGGAAGAGCAATTTTTTCAGTTTTCATAGGTGGAATAGTTCCTTCCCATTTATAATTAGCTGAATATCCGCCAATTATTTCATATTCGAAATCAAGAGCAGTTAAGTCATTAGCTGAATTGTTTCTGATAATTATAGTAGGGTCAGAGCAAATTGGATTTGTACGTGAATAATAATCTTTGCTAGAAGGCATAATCACATCGTAAATTTCTGCATCATTTTCGTAAGAATAATCTCCATATTCGAAAAGTTGCATTGAAACAACGTAGTTACCATTACCCATACCCAGATTATCTTGAGGTACTTTTGTAATATCATAATCAATATTCAATTGATTATTTGAAATAAATTGACCAACCTCAAAATCATTATCTTTCACAACATCTCCCGGACACCATCCTTCACGTGAACCAGGCCAGGTTCCACCCTGTGGATAAACAGGATTTTCCGCACAATCATTTGTTTGCCAAATATGCCATGATGCAATTTCAGAGGAATTCGAAATTAATCTGTGAGTATTGTCCTTCCATTCACAACAATGTGGATAATTACCATCATCACTATTGTGACCATGTCCACTCAAACGAGTTTTCAATTTTAATGATTTGGTATCGGGTAATAAATCAATATTTGTTTCTGAAAGTTTTGTATCATCTGAAAGTGCAGCATATCTAATGCTATTCTGATTAGTACCCCATAGTTTATTAATTCGTTTCACATTCCTAGGCGGTGTACCTTTTATGAAAAGGAACTTCACATCAATTAATTCTTGCAAATTTCCTGCACCAAAGTCAACAGTATCATGTAATAACGGTGCATAATCTGTAACATCGTACATCCATGTGAATCCTTCAGGTCCAAGATCCAAGTTTATACCGTAAGGAGTAATAAACCTGCCGATTTCAGTTTGGTCAATTATTTCAAAAGGTTCTGAATAATATTCCAAATCTCCATTTACGTAGTATCCGTCTGATTCATTTAAAGTTGAGTCAATTACATTACCGTCAGCATCATAATCATATACCCATCCGATTGGATAATAATAATGAACTGTATCAATCATTAATCTATTATTTTCAACTTTGTACTTTATTATTGAGTTTTGTTCAATTTCTCTAGTTTCGACTTCTTCTAATGTATCAACTTTAATTGAATATGTCCCGTTGGAAAGAGACAGAGAGGGGATATAATCACTTTGGTTAATGTTTAAATATATTTCATCAGTAGTAGTTGACATAATTTGCGGTACGCCAATCATCCTGCCATTATTTTGATTTGGTGATTTATCATCAATCCAATGGCTTTGATGTTCATTAAAATCATAATAAGCAACTATTTTGGAATAATTTGGGTGATCTATCAACAAGGCAAAATCTTTAAAAGAACTAATTGTTTCTTGAGATAAAGCATCTTTCCAAATTCGAATTTCGTCAATTGCTCCATTGAATGGAGCATTTTTATACATTCCGGATGAAATAGTAAAGGAAGCATTATTGTCGGGAGTATATTCAGGAATTTCTCCGCTATAAGTCAGCAATATTTCCTTCCCATTTAAGTAAAATTTCAATCGATTTTGATTTGTTGATTGAGTACCGTCAAAAACAACAGCAAAGTGATTCCATTCATTTAGTTTCAGAACATCGGTACCATTTGCGCTTGATGATCCATTTGTATTTACGATAATGGAAATTTTACCTACTTCATTCCCCGTCCTGAATATAAATTGATTATTCTTATTAAAGATACATTCATTTGCAATCCATTTATTAATGTTCATCCAACCTTCGACAGTTAATTTCCGAGTATGGTTCATTTCAGTTATATTCCCACAATCAATATAATCATTAGGTGAATTAAACTTCATGTAATATTCATTTAGGTATGCAAAATATAAGATTGAACTTGAACTCAAATCAAACAGAATATCATTCTGAGAACTTTGTTCGAAGCTAATATCAAAATTAATATTTTTAAATTTCGAATTCCAATTAAATGGTTCAATGAAAGCAATTTCCTGATCATATCCAGCTTTAATTGTATAATCTCCTTTGAAAACTGTTTGAAAATCCGAATTTTCAAAATGATTATCTGTCACATTTGAAGAGGCTCGCATTTTAATTGTTAAATTTTTCAATGTTTTGCCTTCAGAAGTGGAAAAGAATGTAAGTTTATCATAATTTACTGCATCAATACCTAAATCTCTCAATTGTTTCGAAGTTAAAGTGAATTGCAAATGTGCTGCAGTGCCTGGAATTGAGCCATTAACTAATTCACGAGGTGAAACATCAAATGTTTTTTCATTCACTACATTTTCAACGGTAGTTTTAAATTTTTGTTTTTTGATTTTATATGTTCGAGGATTATTTGAATAGAAAAGCGTATCAGGAGTTTCGAATCCGAACGAATACAGTTTGCTTGTTAACTTTGTTGAATCAAATTTACCTGTATGGCTATAAACAGTATTGTACGTTAAATAATCCCATTCTCCACAATTGTAACTATCATGTGGTGTTTTAGGGTCACATTTAAGTGTATAAAGCATCAAAATCTTGCTGAAGGATTCAGTTGCTGGAGGCATAACGTAAGTATCCCTGCGTTTGAAAATATCATCAAAAGTAAGGGTTTGTACTGTTAGTGTATCTCCTGCGATTGCAAATTGAGAGAAAAGAGGAGTTACAAAACAAAGCAAGCAAAAGAGTAAAAATTGCTTTTTCATAAAAAAATACTTTTTAATTTATATAAAAAAGCAAATTAATAAATATTGAATAAAGAATGGTCAGCAATATTATATTAATTTATATGAAATTATAATTTTGTGGTTCTCTTGATATATTTTCCGGTTAAAGTTTTATTCAATTCTTGTTTTAAATATTCAAAAGCTTCTTCGGGGGTATCACAGAATTTGAAGTACTTTAAATCATCTTTAGAAATCATTCCTTTTTCAATGAGATAATTGAAATTAATTACATTCTTCCAGAATTCACTGCCATAAAGAATTATTGGTAGAGGTTTTACAACTTTTTTGGTTTGTCTTAAAGTAAGAATATCCATTAGTTCATCAAGTGTACCGAATCCACCGGGCATTGCTATGATTGCTTTAGCAAGATATACAAACCAGAATTTTCGCATAAAGAAGTAATGAAATTCAAAGTTTAAATCTTTTGTAATGAATTGATTAGGATTTTGTTCGAAGGGCAGACTAATGTTGAAGCCAATAGAATGAGTGTTTGCAGTATAAGCACCTTTGTTAGCAGCTTCCATCATTCCTGGACCGCCACCAGAGGCGATTTTGATTCCTTGTCCTGTTGGATGATCTTTGAGCCAATTTGCAAGCATGTTTGACAATCTCACCCCGTCTTCATAATATTTTGTTAAATCATAATTATTTCTCATCTGGGTAATTTCTTTATTAATCTTTGACCTCTTTTTACCCTGAGCATCTTTTAACTGCAAATACAATTCATTCATTTTAGCATCATATTTTTCCAGAGGCAATGTTCTAGCAGAGCCATAAAATACAATTGTACCTTTTACACCTTTTTTTCTTAAATCGCTTTCAGGATGCATGTATTCCGCTATCATCCTAATTACTCTGCCATCTTTACCATGCAAAAAAGAAGCATTATCATATGCTTTCTTATTTGATTTTATTTCATTTTTTCCATTCATATTCAATTACAATCAATTAAAATAATAAAGACGATTATTTTATACAATTATCTGTTTTAAAAGGAAAAACTCTTAATTTTGGAACAAAAATTATTTGGGATTTTATCTCTTTGTTAAAAATCAAGACTTTTTTGAAAACTTTATCATATAAAATATACATTTTATTATTTCTTCCTTTTATTGCTTTTTCACAAAATGAATTAGAAATTGGTAGGGAATTCGGATTATTCACCTCAAAAAACCTTACAAATTATATTAAACCACTTTTGACTACAGTAAATCAAAGCTTGAATTCAAGTTTGATTACAAATTCCGATATTAGTAATGAATGGTCAATTGGTTTGGATATTTCTATAAGCGGAATGGCCATATTACAAAACCAAAAATCTTTTGCGGCAGAATTACCTAAATTATTTGGCGACACAAGCATAGTATTAACAGCTCAAAGTGCTAATGGGAAAATGTATAAAAATTCTTCAGGTAATATATTTGAACCAACTATATATGGTGGAAAATCTACTCCGGTTTTTGCTTCTCCGCAAAATGCATTTCCCCCGGATTCATTCTATAAATCGGTTGCTTTTGCTGAAGGTGTGGATATAAGTTATATGAGTGGTCTGCCTGTATTACAATTAGTACTGGGTTTTCCTACCAGGACAGAATTACGAACTAGATTTATTTCAATTCCATTATTGAATTTACCATTAATTTATTATACATTGGGAATTAATCAAAACATCAGCCATTATTATGATCCATTTGAATTGGATTCGAATTATTCATACAGTATCTTCGGTGCATATCACAGCATTGCTCGTGAGAAGGGGATAGATATAAAATCTATTGCTTTTGGTACTGCTTTTTCAGGCAAATTTTCAGAGAAAATCTATTATACATTCAGTATTCAATATGAGAATATGTGGGGTGGAATAACAGCTATTCGTAATACCGAAGGGAATAATGATATTGTGAATAATCCTTACGAAGAAGTAAGAGATGGAAAACCCCTGGATGTTGGGATAAGTACTTTGATTATCAATGGAAGTTTTTGAAATTTCATGCAGATTTAGCTTTAGCCTCACAACCTATGATTTCCACCGGAATTTCGTTTATTTTGTTCCAAATAGAACCAAATGATGAAGTTGAATTAGAATCTGAACCTATACATGTTCCGGACATAAAAGAAACTCAACCTGTAATAGTTGAATTGAAAAAGAATGAGCAAGAAATACAAGTTCAAGAATTGAATAAAATTAATATCCCATTCAGCAATAATCTGCTAGTATTGGATGAAAACGAAGATACAATTAAAGTAATTACTGTAGAGAATGTTGTTTCAAAGGAATTACATCCCTTTTTGCCGTATATTTTCTTTGACGAAGACATGGAAGAAATATCTTCAAGATATAGTTTGATTAATTCCACCGAAGCTGCGGAATTTAATATTCTTCAACTTAAGCATAAAGGTTCTTTAGAAATCTATCATTCATGCCTTAATATCCTTGGGAAACGAATGCAGGAATACCCATCTTCAATGATTGCACTTATTGGCTGCAATAGTGATATTAATAATGAAAAAGGCAATTTGCAATTATCGAAAAATCGTGCTGAAAAAATTAAGAATTACTTAATTAATACTTGGAGTATTGCCCCATCCAGAATTATAACTATTGCCAGAAATTTACCTGAAAAATATTCGAAAAAAGAGCAAATGGAAGGGCAGGCTGATAATAGAAGAGTTGAAATTCGAACTGAACAAATTGAGTTACTCGCACCAATTCTAATTGAAGATACTTTACGAAGCATTCACCCAGAAGGTATTATCCTAAGAAATAATATTACAAGTGAATCTGATTTGAAAGACTGGAATTTACAGATAAATGTTGGTAAAAATAAAATAATTGATAAAATTGGTAATGGTGTACCGGATAATGATATGAACCTTGATTTCAAATCATCTGCATTTAGTGTAAATGACTCTTCAATCACAAAAATTAATTTGCAAATAAAAAATAGCACAAATCAAGAATTAAACACAAAAAAAGAAATTCCCATCAAGGTTGTCAATAATCAGAAGACAATAAATACTTATAATTTGATTCTTTTCGATTATAACAGTTCATCATTAAGTAAAGAAAATAAAGCAATTGTCAGTCTTGTTAATACAGAAATTGGAGCTAATTCAAAAATAAAAGTGATTGGTTTCAGTGACCTAATGGGTGATGCTGAGTATAACAGAAAATTATCATTAGATCGAGCCAAAGCAGTTGCGAAAGGTATGCTCTTCGAAGACATAGAAGTTATTGGGATGGGTGAAGAAAATTCATTATTCGATAATTCATTACCTGAAGGTCGCTTTTATTCCAGAACTGTTCAAATTCAAGTTAGTCAAATAAATACTCCTGGAGAAAACAATGCTAAATAAGCTTTTAACAATTATTAAATATACTGTAGTAGTAAGTTTTCTTCTTACACTTACTTCTTGCTATACTCAAACTATCGAGGATTTTAGTACATTCACTGTACAGGTTCCTGTTTATTTCTACGATAAATCATATGTAAGAAGAACTCCATCACAAGGTTTTGATTTTACCAATTTAAATACAAACACAGAATTTGTTAATAATAAGGATAGAATAAAT